>ERZ1292629.147-Hain-H43-01um-R1-147-length-71537-cov-34_pt1 | contig 71537 bp, 65 predicted proteins | sample MGYA00564399_ERZ1292629 | MGnify/ENA primary metagenome ERZ1292629 (study PRJEB36523, sample SAMEA6512636) | groundwater metagenome | collected 2019-01-08 | study: AquaDiva: Metagenomics assemblies of 32 groundwater samples
TGCCGTCAGCATGTGCCGTGAGGCGCTCCCTTAAATGGGGTAACATGCGCAACCCCCGCTCTCTGTTATAAGTGTCAGGGGGGACTGCCGTCGTATAGACGGAGGAAGGTGGGGATGACGTCAAATCAGCATGGCCCTTTGATGCCCTGGGCTACACACATACTACAATGGATGGTACAGCGGGTTGCGAAGCCGCGAGGCGGAGCTAATCCCTAAAAACCATCCCCAGTTCAGATTGAAGGCTGCAACTCGCCTTCATGAAGTTGGAATCGCTAGTAATCGCGGATCAGCAGGCCGCGGTGAATACGTTCTCGAGTCCTGTACTCACCGCCCGTCACGCCAAGGGAGCCGGGAGTACCTGAAGTCCCGCATTTGCGGGGTCAGGGTAAGTTCGGTGACATGGGCGAAGTCGTAACAAGGCACGGGTAGCGGAAGCTGTTCGTGGAAATATTACATTTGTCGTATTTATACGTAATCGTATAAATGAGTTTTAAAAAGGTGTTGGCCGCGGAGCCATTTAAGTCGCGGCTAGTTCGAAAGAATTTTTTTGCCTGACGTTGGGGCAACTGAAGAAGTGTTGAATGTGTGGTATACTTTTTAAGGTATGGCAGAAACAAAATCCATTCTTCTGGTAGAAGATGAGCCCTTGCTCGCTAATTTATTGCGTCAACGCCTCGAACATGAGGGGTTTTCGGTTACCTGGAATCGGGATGGTGAACAGGCCATGAAAACGCTTCGCGATACGAAGCCGGATTTGGTACTACTTGATATCATTTTGCCGAAGATTTCGGGGTTCAAGTTGCTTGAAACGATGAAAGTGGATCCCACCATCGAACGTCCGCCGATTATTATTATTTCGAACTTGGGTCAGGACAGCGATGTGGCAAAAGGGCAGGCCCTGGGTGCGGTACAGTATTTCGTAAAAGCGAAGCTCTCGATTGAAGAGTTGGTTAGCCAGGTAAAACTGTTTTTTGGCATGGAAAAATAAGAGGAATCCTATCCACACGCGGTTTTTTTGGTTCATATGGTATAATGGAGAGACATCTCAAGGTCGAGTGCTTTAAAAAGCACAAAAGTTTTGAATCGAAATAAATAACAACAAACAAATGAAAAAAGGTTTTACACTTATTGAATTATTGATTGTTATCGCGGTTTTGGCGGTTTTGTCTGCGGCAGTCGTGCTCGTCCTGAACCCCGCTGAGCTTCTGAAACAGTCGCGTGATTCTACGCGCATTTCCGACCTCGCGGCGATCAACAGCGCACTCGCTTTGTGGACTGCGGATGTTTCGGGCGGGAATTGGTATGCAACTACAACTTGTGCATTAGGAGGCGCGTCAAGACCTTTCGCAGCAGGTTCGGCATGTCTAAATACCACATCAACAGTGGTCAATGGGTTAGGCTGGGTGAATGTAGATCTTTCTGCAATTACTGGCGGGTCACCACTTTCTCGTTTGCCCTTGGATCCTCTTAATTCGCTTACAGCTTGTGGAGGAACCAATACTGGCTGTTTTTATGCGTATCGCTCATCTTCCACAGTTGGAAAATATAAGATTGCCGCCAATATGGAAAGCACAAAATATGGTTCGACAGGCACTGCTGACGTAGAGTCGCTTTCAAAGGATGGTGGAAATATTCCTGATTGGTACGAAATCGGTAGCGATATGAGCTTATAATTTCTTATACATAAGAAATAAACAAAACCCCTTCCGCCAGTCGGCGGAGGGGTTTTGTGTTTGGTATAATGAACGAGATGAGAAAAGGATTTACATTGATTGAGTTATTGGTTGTTATCGCAATTTTAGCTGCGCTTTCTGCCGGAGTAATTCTTGTAATGAATCCTGCGGGACTTCTGAAGCAATCGCGTGACTCCACCCGCCTTTCCGATTTAGCGGCACTCAATAATGCGATCTCCATTTGGGTTGCGGACTTCGGTCCTACCGCAACCAACTGGACGGCGACTACAACGTGTGCGAGTGCCGTCATTACGGAATTTCCATTTGTATCGGGGAATGGCCCGTGTTCACAGAAAACAAGCACGGCTGTCGATGGAACGGGGTGGGTGGATATCAATCTCACCCAAATAAGTGGTGGAGCTCCGCTTGCGCGACTCCCGCTTGATCCACTCGGAATCGATAGTACAGCGTATTGGTATGGATTTCGTTCCACGTCAACCGTGGGGCGTTACAAATTGATTGCTAATTTGGAAAGCGAAAAAAATGTTCAAGGCGGGACGGCAGATATTGAATCTACAGACGGAGGCGTTTTACCCGGGTATTATGAGTTGGGGAGCGAGTTAAATCCATAAAAAAGATGAAGGGATTTACTTTAATTGAGCTTTTAATTGTTATTGCTGTTTTGGCAGTTCTTTCAACCGCAGTTGTACTTGTTTTAAATCCAGCTGAAATTTTGCGGCAGAGTCGTGACTCAACCCGCCTTTCCGATCTTTCAGCAATTAATAATGCCATCTCACTTTTTCTTACTGATGTTTCTACTACTACGTGGGTTACTACCCCTTACTGTACGGCTACCACCACTGGTTTGCCGGGAGGTGGCTCTTGCACGATGAATGCGACTACAACCGTTAATGGGTTGGGTTGGGTCCCGATTAATTTTGGCGCCATATCGGTTGGTTCGCCGCTTTCCAAGCTCCCAATTGATCCGCTAAACGGTGCGGCGGCAAACGGAGCGGCCTGTAGCGGCGCGGTAAGCGGATGTTTCTATGTTTTCAAACCGAGCTCGACGTCCGGTACCGGGTTTGGGCATTATAAGCTGATGGCGAATTTGGAAAGCGGAAAATATATTCCGAAAGGAGCAACAGACGGAGGAGTCGTCCCCGATTGGTACGAGTTTGGGAGCGATCTATCATTTTAATTGGTAAGTTTACACGAAACCCCGTCTATGAACGGAATTTTTTGTTATAATAAGAGCGTATGATTAATCTTCCGCCGGCAAAATTGGGGGAGATCCTTGTGAATGCCGGCATTGTGACGGAGAACGTGTTCAACACGGCCGTGGAGGAGTCCCAGCGCCGCAGGCAGAATATTGTGGATATTCTAATTGCGCAAAACCTTATCACGAAGGATTATTTTAACGCGCTCGTCGCGCAGACGCTCGGTGTAGAGCGGATCAATTTAGGGAATGTAAAAATAAACGAGGAATTCTTGCGGCTGTTGCCGGAAGAAGTGGCAAAACGCCGCCGCGTGATTGTGTTCGGGCGCGACGAGAACGGCAGTTATCAAGTGGCGATGGAAGACCCCACTGATCTTGAGGCGATTGATTTCCTTTCGCTACGCTTGAAAGGCAAGGTGCGACCGTATCTTACGAGCGATGAAGATTTAAATCGCGGGTTTTCCCTTTATGAAAAGAAACTCACCTACGATTTCAAGAAGATTATCGAAGAAAGCGTACAACAATCATTGCGCTCACGCGTGAAAGGGGATATCGAAAAAGAAGCCGCCGATATCCCGATTGTGGCGATTGTGGACAATCTTTTTGCGTACGGCTACTCTTCGCGCGCGTCGGATATTCATTTCGAAGTGTTGGATGATGCCGTGTTGGTGCGGTACCGCATCGACGGCGTGCTCCATGAAATTATCCGCATGCCGAAGGAAATCCTTGCCGCCATCGTTGCGCGCATTAAACTGCTTTCGAATCTCCGCGTGGATGAACACGCGAAGCCCCAAGACGGAAGGTTCCGCCATAAAATCGCGGATTCCATCATGGACGTGCGCGTTTCCGTGATCCCCACGTTCCATGGAGAAAAAATCGCGTTGCGCTTACTTGCCGCTTCCCAAAAACCGCTTTCACTCTCCGACATCGGTTTGATGGACGAGGATTTAAAGATTGTCGAGGACGCGACCAATAAATCGTTCGGAATGGTTATTGCAAGCGGTCCTACGGGATCGGGGAAAACCACTACGCTTTATGCGCTCATGAACATTTTGAACCGTCCCGAAGTGAACATCGTCACAATCGAAGACCCGATTGAGTACGATCTTCGATACCTGAACCAAGTACAGGTGAATGTGGCGGCGGGCGTCACCTTTGCAAGCGGTTTACGTTCTCTGCTGCGCCAAGATCCAAATGTGGTGATGGTCGGAGAAGTTCGCGACAATGAAACAGCGAATATTGCGGTGCAGGCCGCTCTCACGGGCCACCTGGTGCTTTCAAGTTTGCATACCAACGATGCGCCCACCGCCATTCCGCGTCTTATGGACATGGGCATTCCTCCGTTTTTGGTTTCCGCCGTTTTAAATACGATTGTTGCACAGCGCTTGGTGCGTAGCATCCATAAAGATTGTGTGGAATCGAGCATCCCCGATGCGGACACGGAAGAGCAAATTCGCCGCGAGATAAAAACAGCGGGATTGAATGTGGAAAAAGTCCGGATTCCAACGACCCTGTATCGCGGGCATGGATGCGCGGCATGCAATTACACCGGATACTTCGGGCGCGTCGGAATTTTTGAGGTGTTGCGGATTACCGAAGCGGTGCGGAAGGTGATTACCAGCTCCGATTTTAATTTAGACATACTCCGTTCTGCCGCGCGGATGGAGGGCATGACGACGATGTTTGAAGACGGACTCCATAAAGTGGAGCAGGGGATCACGACCCTCGAGGAGGTCTTTCGCGTGATTCGCGAGTAACAGCGAACAGTATACAATGAACTAGAAACATGGAATTTCACTACATAGCATCACAGCCGGATGGAAAAATCGTGGAGAACGACACGGACGCCTCGAATATTGCCGAGGTGCTCACGTTTATTGCCTCAAAGAATTGGAAACCGGTAAGTGTGCGTCCCAAAGAAACGCATAAGCGGTTGCGCTTGTTTCGAGGAGCGGTGAATTTAAGCGATCAGATCTTTGTAACAAAATATCTTGCGCTGATGCTCAAGATCGGAACGGGGCTACTCGAAGCGATCAATATTCTAATCGCAGACTTCGACAAATTGGCGATTAAAGAGATTCTCATGGAGGTACGTTCTAATCTGGAGCAAGGGAAACCCTTTCATTTGACGTTCCAAAAGTATCCGCAGATTTTCAGTGCCGTTACGGTGAATCTCATCAAAGCGGGAGAAGCGTCCGGGAATTTGGAACGTGTGTTTGAAGATGTGACGGTTTCGCTCACGAAGCAGAAAGATTTGCACGATCAGCTTAAAAGCGCGCTCATCTATCCGATTATTTTGATTGTGGGCGCGATCGGTATTATGGCGCTTATTATCACATTCGCACTTCCGAAAGTCGCAAAAGTATTTTTGGATGGCGGATTTCAGCCGCCGCCGTTTTCGAGCGCCGTATTTTCTATTGGGTTCTTTTTCCGTGATTTCGGCCCGTATTTTTTGGGCGGATTGGTGTTCATAGCCATTGCGTCCGTGTATCTGATGCGTTCGTCGGTGATCTTCCGTAAATTCGTGAGCAATCTGTTTTCGGAAGTGCCGCTCATAAAGGATATCGTGAAAAAAATTGCGCTCCAACGGTTCGCCCGAACCCTTGCATCGTTGGTGCGCGCGGGCCTTCCGATTACCGAGGCGCTTGAAATCACCGCGGATGCGACCGGAAATCCTGCGCTCAAAGAGAGTCTGATTCGTATCGCGCGCGAAGGGTTGGCAAAGGGCCTTACGTTTGGCGATGCGTTCAAACGCGAACCGTTTTTCCCGCAAACCGTGGTGAACTTGATCAGCATCTCGGAAAAAGCGGGGCATATCGAGGAGGTGCTCGAAACGCTTAGCGATTTTTACGTGAAAGAGATCGACAGTTCCGTGAAATCGTTGGTATCATTCCTGGAACCCATTCTTCTTTTATTCATCGGCGTGGCGATTGCCGCCATTGCGCTTGCAGTCATCATCCCGATCTACCAGTTGACGACGCAGTTCTGACGCGCTTATGATCCGAATGAAACGTTTTCGCGATCGCCCGGGGTTCACATTGGTAGAACTCTTGGTGGTCGTTGCCATCATGGCGGTTATCGCAACCGTCGGCTTTTTGGGACTCGCGAATTACCGTTCAGGCAAGAATCTGGATTTTACGATAAACGAAATCGCCGCTGCTCTACGTGCTACGCAGGAACGCGCCATCACGCAGGAAAACGGCAAAGCGTGGGGAATCCGTTTTACCAACTCCACAAGCGGCGTCCAAAGTTATACGGTTTTTAGCGGAACGGTGTTCGCACCCTCGGGGGTAGATAAAACCTATGGGCTTCGTCGCGGAACCCGCTTCACCGATCCGGTCGCAAGCTCCACAAAAGATCTTTTTTTTCAGGCGATATCCGGCAAACCGTCCGCATATTTTTCGATAACGCTGAAAGGAGATACCACGCAGATAAAAAACATTATTGTCGCCACGTCGGGGGTGATTTCGATTCAATGAAATCATGAAATCCCCACGCGCATCCGTCGCAGGCCAATCTCTTTTGGAGGTCCTTATCGGGCTTTCGATCGGAGCGATCATCATCGGAGCGGCAGTATTTACGATTGGCGGAATGTTGCGTTCAACCACCGTGACACAGCAGAACCGATCCGCTTCACTTATCACGCAGGATCTTTTGGATCGCGCCCGCTCCTTTTTTTCGGAAAGTTGGCGGAATTTTTCCGCAGTTTCAACAAGCTCCGCAAATCATTACTTCTTGAATGCTTCAGGGAGCACGTTTCTAGCCGTGAAGGGTGAAGAGGGCGTTTGGGATAACGACGTTTCGTCGGGGCTAGTAGGACAGTGGAAATTGGACGAAGATGCATCCGTCGCAACGTCTACCTACGACGGATCGGGGAACGGAAATGTGGGTGCCTTGCAGTATGGCGTTGGGACAACAACACTTCCGGCGCGTCTTGGTTTGCCCGCGTGCAGAATATCGAATTGTCTACAGTTCAATGGGGCACAGCAGGTGGGTCTTAATTTGGGGAACTGGGTCCGCGTTCCATACTCTTCAGCTTTTGATTTAACCGGATCTGCGATTACGCTTTCTGTGTGGGTGCGTCCGGTTTTGAATCCTCCGGTGGGGCAGTACGGCGGTATTCTCAGCCACAGTGGAGTCATCGCAGGGTATCGTTTACTCCATGCAACAGGCGGAGGATTATTGTTTCAGATCGGGAGTCCCACCACTTATAATCTAAATTCATTAAAAACACTTGTTCTGAATCAATGGAATTATATCGCCGCTGTTTTGGAAAACGGTGCGATGAAAATCTATTTGAACGGTGTGTTGGACGCGCAAGGCGCAGGACCCGCCGCGCTTCTTCCGTCGGCTGAATATTTTTATATCGGAGTCACCCCCGATTATTCTTCGTTGAATGGCTTGATTGATGATGCACGTGTGTATGGCCGCGCGCTTTCGGCAGACGAGATCGTAAAACTTTCAAAAGCCAGTCCATTTCGGCGGTATTTTTATGTGGATGATGCGTGTCGTACCAGTGATGCCTCGAGTACACTTGCGGGCGTTGCCCCCTGCGGAGGGATGATCACAGACCCCGCCACGAAAGGAATCAGCGTGGTCACGGAGTGGGTGGTCGGCGGAAAAACCAGTCAATACACGTTTATGGATTATCTGACGCGCTGGCAGAACGGAACATTCTGGCAAAACGACTGGTCGGGCGGTCCGGCATCCGACACGCCGCTCCCGCAGCCCGGTAATACCTTCGCATCTTCTACCAATCTGCAGTTCGCGAGCGGGACGTTACGGCTCAAGAATCTTTAATTTTTATTTCAGAACTCTCACAAAACTTCCTGGTGGAACCTTGTCTTTATCTTGCGGCAACACATAATGTATGTTTTTTGTGGCCTGTTCCGATGGTAAAAACGTATCGGTTAAAAACATCACCGTTTGCGTAGGCATGGGGAGCCCGCGCACATCCGTGCCTTTTGCCTCCACAATAATATACTTTTGTGTCTCGCGCGGCAGAATATTCAGTTCGTCGGCGAGTTTAACGTCAGATTGGATAAATGCATCCGCCGTATTTGGATTTTTACCCCACGTAATAAAGTAGCTCCGGAACGGTTCCAAAATCAAAACGACAAACAACACCATTGTCCCAACGCGAAGCAGGACGGTGCCATAGGCAAATTGCGAAAGCACTTTTTTGATATGTTCATAAAGCCAGACGCTTCCGATTGCCGCAAGGATCATGACTGCGGGGATCATAAGGATAGAACGGAGCGCATGAGGGAGTCCTTCGTTTGAAACCACAACCGGAAGCGCCGCGACAATAAGCCACGAAACACTAATAAAAAGAGGAAATTCAAACTCATTTCTTTCTCTCCATTTTTTAGATACGCATCGCACGGCAAGAACGATCCCTAAAAGAAAGAAAACGCCGACCGGGAAAAAGAGGAGCGGCCGACCCGCAATATTGTGCCGCCAGTTGCCGTCTCCATAAACATTGAACGAGCCGAGTGTGATTCCGATATTCTTTGCCAGGTCGATCACGGGCGTAGGAGAGCTAAAAATGGAAATCTGGCTTGTGCGCCCCAGAAAATCCTGCGGATATTCCGCAAAAAAGATAAGGAGCGGAGTGAGCGCAAGAACAAATCCCAAAGAAAACCAGGTCAGGAATTTCAAAAAAATCCGCCACGGATATTTTTTGAAAAGAATATAAGCGGCAACAGCGAATAAAAGGAGCGGCGTTGCGCGGTAGGCGATATAGGAATGGAACCCGAGCCCGTAAACCAGACCAGCAAAAAATGGCAGAAGTCGCACGGGTTGTTTTTTGGTTTCAGCGGACATTTTACGGAGCGCCATCAGGATAAAAAATAATCCCCATGTCAGAAAAAACGGGGCCATAATTGCGCGAAATCCGATGCGGGAAAAATTAATGTGCCAGAAGGATGTGGCGGTAAAAAAAGCCGCAAAAAGTGGTATCCAGGGATGAGTTTGTTTTTTTGAAAATCGCAAGAGCTCTCGCGTCAAAAAATAAACGCCCAGTACTGTAAGTACTCCGAATAATGCGCTCGGAACCCGGAGCATCCAGGGTTCAATGTTCCCGGTCTCCCGCATAAAGAAGTTCAGAAAGTAGGCCTGAATGTTGATAAACAGTCCTTCTCTGCCGTTGTTTTCGGGATAGAAAACTTTCGGTTCCGTAGCGCCGTGGAGCACCTCAAGCGCGTTATTTCCATTCATCGCCTCGTCGGGATAGAGTCCGGGCGGAAATGCGGAAAGTTGATAGAAACGAAAAAAGGCCGCAATAAGCACGATCCCTATGACGATCCATGTCGTTTTGAATGATGGCGCCATTCTTGTATAATTTAATTATACAAGAATCCCATGCCTAATGTCGTTAATTTTGGACCTGACTTTGAACGGAGTCTCACGCGCATCAAGGAAGACATTGCGGAGCAGAAATCTATCCCCGGGAATGAGCAGATGGAAGAACGCGAGCTGATGAGACAATCGCTTGAGAAAATGGCCGCCGCGGTTGCGGTTCCCCCCGCGCAAGAACCCCCCGCTTCGTCCGCGCCACAGGCGGACGCGTCTTCGCTTCCCGCGTACCTTTCGAATGCCTCCGCCGATCCGCGTGTAAAAGAGGAAGTCCAGCGATTGGTGAATCTTGCGTTTAGCGATCACATCGAAAAGGCGATTTCTGAAGCAAAAAAACACCCCCCGTTTGTGGTGGACGCCCTGCACGACGCGCTGGTGGATAAATTAATTCCGGAAATGAAACGCCGGGGCATGCTTTAGCCGTTTTTTATCTTCATGCTTTCCACACTTTTTTTCGGCGTGATTTTAGGAGGCATCTTTGCGGGTGCGTATGCGTGGTTTCGGCGCGCGCAATATCAAAAACTTCTGGAAGGATTGCAGGTGCGTTTGATTTTAGTGCGCCTTCCGCTCGGAGGAAAAGAAGGCCGCGATCTCATGAAAGAAATCGCATTGACCGAGCAACTGATTGCTGCGCTTGCGGCGTTTAAAAAACCGTTCGTATTCGAAGTGGCGGTACCGTATGTCGGAGAAGAGATTCATTTTTATATTTCCGTTTCGGAACAGTATGTGGACGCCGCTGTCCGCCAGGTACAGTCCATGTGGGACGATGCCGATATTCGCAAGGTGGAGGATTACAATATTTTCAATTATCAGGGTTACACGACGGGTGCCTGGCTGAAAGAAAAAGAAAAGTTCGTGTTGCCGATTCGCACCTATCAGGAACTCATGAGTGACACTTTTTCAAGTATCTTGGGTGGTTTCGCGCAGACAAAAGAGGTGGGCGAAGGCGCGGCACTGCAGATTGTCGTCCAGTCCGCAAGCGCGAAGGCAAAAAAAGAAATTGTTGCCTCACTGGGCTTTTTGAAAAAAGGCGGGAAATTAAAAGAAGTGCTTCATGCGGAAAAAATTGGTGCCTCGGACGTAGTTTCTGCGGCTCTGGCGGGGAAAAAATCGGGGAATGTTCCGGGACCGCAAGAGTCGAAAGTGATCGACGAAATGGCCGTGAAAGCAATCGAGACAAAACTGGCAAAACCACTTTTTGACGTTAATGTTCGCATTTTGACCTCTGCGCCGAGTCAGCTACAGGCGGAGTCCTTGCTGGATGGAATTTCCGCCGGATTTTCGCAGTTCGGCACGACAGGGAGGAACGAGTTTCAGATGACAAAACCGCGCGCGATCAAGAATCTTGTCCGTGCGTTTTCATTTCGCGCGTTCGACGAAAAACAGAAAATGACGCTTACCAGCGAAGAGCTGGCGAGTATTTTCCATTTTCCAACCGTGTTTACGTCTACTCCGAAAATCAAATATCTCAAAGCCAAGGAAGCGGCGCCGCCACGCAATCTTCCGACATTCGGGACCCTTCTCGGCGAGAGTTCTTTCCGCGGCGAGTCAAAACCGATTTTCTTGACCGACGAAGATCGCCGCCGCCATCTTTACGTTATCGGTCAGACCGGAACCGGCAAGACGACGCTGTTGAAGGGAATGATGCTCGACGACATCCGAAAAGGAAAAGGCATCGGCGTTATCGATCCGCACGGAGAGTTTGCCGAGTTCGCGCTCGCGAACATTCCGCCCGAACGCGCCAAAGACGTTATCGTGTTCGACCCCGCGGATTTTGAGCGGCCGGTGGGACTCAACATGCTCGAATATCATTTTGATCGTCCGGAGGAAAAAACATTTATTGTGAATGACATGCTGGGCATTTTGGACAAGCTCTATGATTTGCGGCAGACGGGGGGCCCCATGTTCGAGCAGTATATGAGGAATGCTCTCTTGCTGCTCATGGAAGACGCGCCGAATCAGCCTGCGTCGCTTGTGGAGCTGCCGCGGATTTTTACCGACAGCGCATGGCGCGCAAAAAAACTGGCACGCATCACCAACCCTATTGTGATCGATTTTTGGGAGAAAGAAGCGACCAAAGCGGGCGGAGAAGCGTCACTTGCGAATATCACGCCTTATGTCACCTCGAAATTCAGCAATTTTATTGCAAATGATTATATGCGCCCGATTATCGGCCAGCCGAAATCTGCATTCAATTTTCGCGAAATCATGGATCAGGGGAAAATCCTGATTGTAAGTTTGTCGAAAGGAAAGATCGGCGATGTGAATATGGGATTACTTGGGATGATTGTGATCTCAAAACTCCTTTTTGCTGCTCTTTCGCGTGTGGATATTCCAAACGAATCGTCCCGAAAAGATTTTTATCTTTACATCGACGAGTTCCAGAATTTCGCGACCGATTCCATTTCCGTGATTCTTTCAGAGGCGCGTAAATACCGATTGTCGCTTACCATTGCCCATCAATTCATCGCCCAGCTTCCCGAAAAAATTCGCGACGCGGTATTCGGGAACGTCGGCTCCGCAATCGCCTTGCGCGTGGGACCCCAGGACGCGGAATTTTTGACCAAACAATTTACGCCGGTGTTTAACGAAAGCGATTTATTGAATATCGACAACCTGAACGCGCACGCGCGCATTTTGGTCGACGGCATGGTCGCACCGCCGTTTAATATTCGCGTAAATACCGCTGCGTTCTCCGCAAAAGGAGACGTACAAATGGCCGAGCGGCTGCGCAATCTCTCACGCCTTACCTATGGACGTGATCGGGGCGAAGTTGAAGAAGAAATTCGTCGCAGATTAAGAGAATAAAACATATGACAAAAAAAGATTATAAATTGGTCACGCTTATCGGTTTTTTGGTCGGTTGGCTGGTGCTTCCGGTTATTGCAAATATAGGGAAGCGCTATGGAGTGACGGTCAGCATCCCGCTGGGCGCCGCGTCCGTTCTTGGTTTTTCAGCTTTTGCGCCTCTCGCGCTTTGGGTGCTGCATCTGCTTTCAAAAAAAATTCCGGTGTTTCTGCAGTTCGGAAAATTCGCGGCCGTGGGGACGCTGAACACGCTTTTGAATTTTGCGGTGTTGAACACGCTGATTTTTATGACGGATATTTCGGCGGGGTGGACCTATACCGGGTTCACCGTCATCGCCTTTTTTATAGCGACCACCAATAGTTATTTTTGGAATAAGTTTTGGACGTTTCAGAGCCGTATTCCGCTGGGGTGGGGTGAGTATGCGCGGTTCGCCCTTTTTACCGTCGGCGGAGTGATTTTGAATTCGGGGGTTGCATCGCTCATTGTGAACGGAATAGGGGCTCCCCAGGGAGTTGCGCCGGAGTTATGGGCGAATGTGGGCGCCCTGGGCGGCGTTGCCGTGTCTTTTCTCTGGAATTTTTTGACCTATCGCCGTATCGTGTTCCGTGCCAGCGGCGGTTCCCCGGAAGCGGCAAATCCCGTACAATAATAGAATAATGAAACCGTTTCTTTCCGTCATTATCCCCGCCTACAACGAGTCCCAGCGTCTTCCGCAGACGCTTGTTGATGTGGATAAAAAATTGAGCGAGGTAGAATATTCCTCGGAAGTGCTGGTGGTAAGCGACGGTTCCAAAGATGCGACGGCCGAAATTGTTCGGCGATTTGCGGTTCACATGAAAAATCTGAAGCTGATTGATAATAAGGAAAATCACGGGAAGGGGTGGGTGGTGCGACAGGGGATGATGGCTGCAAAAGGGAACTGGCGACTTTTTATGGATGCGGATAATTCCACAACTGTGGATCAGTTCAATCTCATGCTCCCGTTCTTTAAAGAAGGATACGATGTGGTGTTCGGATCACGCGCCGTTTCCGGGGCAAAACTGGTGCCACCCCAACCGTGGTATCGGCAGATTTTAGGGCGGGGGGGGAACGTGGTTATTCAACTCTTTGCACTTCCGGGCGTGCGTGATTCGCAGTGTGGATTCAAATGTTTTTCGGAAAATGCCGCGCCGCGCGTTTTCGGGCTTGCTCGCGTTGACCGGTGGGGGTTCGACGTAGAAGCATTGGCGCTTGCAAAAGTGCTGGGCTACCGCGCAAAAGAAATGCCTGTCACGTGGGTGAACGACACGCGTTCCACCGTGGGGTTGAAAGCGTATCTTTCGACGCTGTGGGATGTAGGGCGCATCTGGTGGTGGTTAAAACGCGGCAGTTATCCGTTAAACTCGAACTCTTTAAAGCCCGAACCGCCGCGCACGGAAGAAATCGATTCAAATAGTTCAACCGGCGCATTTGAATAATTATGGTTTCAAAAAAACATTCTGAACTGCGACAAGATCTGGTTTCGGGGGACTGGATTTTATTGGCTCCAGGCCGGCTTCATGGGAGTCCTGATTTTTCTCTTCATAAAGAGAAACGCACAGCAACGCCAAAAAATTCCTGTATTTTCGAAACCCCTTTGGATCACGTGAGCGAAGAGATTCTTCTTGGATATGAAGATGGGCGGAGCGTGAAGGGGTGGGGAAAGTATCGCCTGCTGATCCTTGAGAATAAATTTCCGGCCGTCCGGCATCCGGAAGGGCGGGTAACCGAGTTGAAATACGGCCCGTTTCGTGTGGTGCCGGGCGTGGGGCACCATGATCTTCTGATCACCCGCGATCATACAAAAAATTTCCCACGACTGTCGCCAGCCCACGCGCGCGAAGTGTTCAAGGCATTCGCGGAGCGGTACCGGATGGTGGGCATGGGAAAAGAAATCGCGTACGTTTCCATGTTTCATAACTGGGGTCCGCGGGCCGGGGCTTCCGTGTATCATCCGCATTATCAGATGATGAGCATTCCGGTGGTTCCGCCGGACGTGGGACACTCGCTTGCCGGATCGGGGCGGTATTTTAAAAAACATCGTACGTGTGTCCACTGCGAGATGATTGCATGGGAGCGAAAAATGAAGGAGCGCGTGATCTTTGAAACGGAGCGCGCAATCGCGTTCGCTCCTTTTGTTTCACGCAATCCGTTTGAGGCGCGCATTTTCCCGAAACGGCATCTTCCGTATTTTGAAGATTCCGGGGAGGCCGACCGCGATGCGGTTTCCGATATTTTGCAAAAAATCCTAGAGCGGGTCACGAAAAATATGCGCGACCCGGATTATAATTTTTTCATCCATACAGCGCCGGTACACAACAAAAGCGAGTACAGGCATTACCACTGGCACGTCGAAGTATATCCAAAGTTCAACATACGCGCCGGTTTTGAGTTCGGAACGGGAATCGATATGAACATGATCGACCCCGCCTTAGCAGCCAAGATTTTGCGAAGATAGCTGGGGGAGAATAGAGCATAAAAGCCCTTTGTATTTGAAGCCCCCACAAGGCTTGACTTTTTATAACGGTATGCTATAATTCAAGCAGAAACCTTACCAACGTCTACTTGGAGCCCCTGACCAAATGATGGGGTGGAGAGTAGACACTATACAGGAGATACAACAATGGCAAAGTCCGATATGGTTCGCGGAATGCTTTTCGGAGTCGAGTTCCTTACAAACGTCGTGAAAGAAGCAAGAAAGCTTGGCAGAACCGATGAGGAAATTCACGAATGGATGAAAACAGAATCTGATGGGGCAAAGAAAACCGCACAACTCATCGTTGGCACTGCGAAAAACGTCCTTCGTATTCTCGCAAATCTCTCCCTTGCCGACCGTATCGCCCGTGGGAAGTACGACTGGGTAAACCCCGACATCACAAAAGGGCATTTCCCCACAAACGTGCCTGTAGACTACTCTCCAGACCACAAACTCTATCACTTTGATCGTCCCATCTCCTCCGAAGAGGCGATCAAATGGATGGAAAAGGATGGATTCCGCCCGGGGAACGGAGCAGAGCTTCTTGCCTTTGGGGAAACCTTCCGCGATGAGCAGAAGGAGTATCCTATCGTAGCTCTTGGTTCGGTCTGGCAGTACTTGGATGGCCACCGCCGCGTGCTGGTGCTCTGCTCGCATGCTTCGGGGCGCGGGCTGGGTCTGCTTGGGTTTGAGGGTGGCTGGGATGGCAACTATCGTTTCCTTGCGGTGCGCAAGTAACTTGGACTTGGGACTTTGATGCTTAGATTTTTAATCTCTTAGTCCCTTAGATTTTTGACCCGTTTCGATTTTTGAAACGGGTCTTTTGTTATAATAATTATGGATAGTAGGTTGGAATGCCTGCGGCTACGGTTTCAGGCGACCGAATTCCGAAATTTCTTTGTGCAGAGTGGGTGCGGCTACGGTTTCGCCCAGCGCCACGTGGAAGTTTCTAACCCATAAAGATACTTGGTGTAGAGTATTAAGGAATTTTTTAGATTCCGAATACGATTCAATCCCAAGAATATTCAAGGGATGGTGGAACGGAAGATACTTTGCACACTTGGTTCGGTCTGGCAGAACTTGAATGGCAACCGCAACGTGCTGGTGCTCAACTCGAATGATTCGAGGCGCAAGCTGAATCTGAATAGGTTTGAGAATGACTGGAATGGCAACTATCGTTTCCTTGCGGTGCGAAAGTCTCTTTATGTGTTCATCCCGCCCTTGGCGGGATTTCTTTCAATGATAACTGTTTTATCCAGCCGCCAAGCATTCTTCCAATTTCATCGAGTCGTTCTGAAATCGCTATATATTTTTTACTATCAAATGACTTTGTTTCCCACGCGATTTGAAGGAAGAATTTAGCGAGATCAAGTTTTGCTCCGGCGGCACGCACAAAAGAAATGCGGTTTTCGGGTATAGCGTAACTTGCTGAAAAGAGAAGCTCCGTGGTATCAAGTAGGTAAACATCAATTTTCTCGCCAAGTGTGTACCGTGCGGATTTTTGGAGATGTGGCATCATTTCACGCCACAATTTGTATGCCGCCACTAGTTTTTGGATTATCGATTGATTATTTCGTCGGGGGGGGGTGTTCCGGGGTTCTTTAGTATCATGTTTCAAAGAATAACAAGTATAGAAAATTTAGTCGAGGCGTGGGAGGAATTTATAAAAGGAAAGCGGCACAAAAGAGATGTGCAGGGGTTTTTGCTGCATTTAATGGACAACATTCTTGCGCTTCACCGCGATCTTATGGAGCATGCGTACCGCCACGGCGGGTACGCCGCATTTGCTGTTTCTGATCCCAAGCCGCGCAGTATTCATAAGGCTCCGGTTCGTGACAGGCTACTCCACCACGCGGTACATCGCGTGCTTTATCCCCCTATGAATAAACGGTTTATTGCAGACTCATTTTCTTGTCGAACTGGCAAAGGAACGCATGCCGCTCTCGGCCGCTTTCAGAGGTTTTTCTATACAGTAAGTAACAACAATACCAAACAATGCTGGGTTTTGAAGTGCGACATTCGAAGATTTTTTGCGAGCGTTCATCATGAAACACTTTTCAACATTTTAAAGAAAACCATCCATGATTCTGATGCACTTTGGCTTTTACGCCAGATTATTGGCAGTTTTTATATCGGTGAATATGGCAGGGGACTTCCCCTTGGCAATCTTACCTCGCAACTCTTTGCGAATGTATATATGAACGAATTTGATCGGTATGTAAAGCACACGTTGAAAATAAAACACTATATTCGATATGCAGATGATTTTGTCATTTTTTCTAACGATCGCGAAGAACTGGGACAGATTATCAAACCCATTAGAGAATTTTTATGCGACGCGCTTTCCTTACAACTCCATGAAGATAAAGTTGTGATAGAGACCATCGGTTCCGGTATTGATTTTTTGGGATGGGTGCATTTTCCGGATCATAGGGTGTTGCGCACATCAACAAAACGAAGGATGTTAAGGAAATTGCAGGCAAGGGGAAATAATACTGCCACCATCGCATCTTATTTAGGACTTTTGAAGCATGGGAACACATGTAAACTCGAGGAGGAAATTTCGAATAGAAATTGGTAGTATAAATATGTGAGACAAAAGCTTCTTATCGCTAATTGGAAGTCGAATCCCGCGAACTTGCGCGCGGCGGTTGGTTTGGCGCACGCGGAAGATCTGAAAAGTGTTGTTATCGCCCCGCCCTTTTCTTTTTTGGGTGAAGTTGGAAAAGTATTGCGGAGTGCGGCGTTGGGGGCACAGGATGCGTTTTGGGAAAATGAGGGGCCCTATACCGGTGAAGAAGGGCCCACCGCGTTAAAACATTTGGGGGTGCGGCATGTGATTCTTGGCCACTCTGAACGGCGGCATTTCTTAAAAGAAACAGATATAATGGTCGCGCAGAAAACAAAACGGGTTCTAACCGAAAAATTGATTCCCGTTTGTTGCGTGGGGGAGAGTTTTTCCGTGCGGCGCAAAGGAGAAAAGGCGGCATGGCACTTTGTAGAAAGGCAGGTTTCCACAATTCTGAAGCCATTGCACATTTCAAAATTCGCACACCATCCGCATCTCATCTTTGCCTATGAACCCGTCTGGGCGATCAGTACCAGTGGGATGGGGCTTGTAGCTACGCCGGAAAATGCCGCCGTCATGATTTCTAAAATTAAAAGCTTTGCGAAACGAAAAATACCACGCGTCACAATCGAGTGTTTTTACGGTGGTTCCGTGGATTCAAAAAATATCGCCGCTTTTCTTGAATGCCCGGAAATTGATGGGGCGCTCGTTGGGGGCGCCAGCCTGCGTCCTACGGAATTCCGCCGAATGGCTGTTATAGCCGGGAAAATCGGTTCAAAAAAATAATTCCGTGTCGCGCACATCCAAAAAAATTCTGTATGGGGTTATCTACGCGTTCATCTTCTTTTTTATTTTGCGGGGAATCTACGGTTGGGCTACCGCCGTTTATCCGACGTGTTTTGACGGGATTTCAAACCAAGGTGAAGAGAGGGCGGACTGCGGCGGTCCCTGCACGGCATGCGTGGGAATTGTTTTTGATCCGCTCCGCGTGGAGGGAGCGGTGAATTTGTTTACGGCAGTCGAGGGACGCGGCGTGCTCTTTGCAAAAGTTTCAAATCCGAATACGGGTTATTCCGCGCGACCGTTCGGATATGTGTTCCGTGTTTTTAATACCGACGGGCAGTTTGTGAGAGACGTGGAAGGGAGAACAACACTTGCGGCTTCCGCGCAGAAATATATTTTTGCGGCATTTGAGACCGCAAAAAAACCTTCCACATTCGGGTCCGCGTCGCTTGAAATAAAAGATTCGGCATGGAGCGCGCTGGGTGATATTGTGCGACCAGTCCTTTCATTACCGCAGAATGTGAAGACCATAATAGACGGGAACACGATCCGCGTGGAAGGAACGCTTAAAAATCAAGGGTTGATGGACGCGCCGGAAGTGGAAATTATAGCGCTCCTGCACGATCGGTCGGGTTTCCACGATCCGTTTTTTGCAGGCAAAGCCGTGGTGGGGATTTCAAGCATGAGTGAAAATAAATTTTCCGTGTTGTTTCCTTCGGATAGAGTGCTTGCGGACAAAGTTGATCAGGCGCTTTCGGAAGTGTTCGTAAACATAGAATGACCGCGCGATTCAAAAATCTTGACTGGATTCTTATTGGTGCGCTTGCCGTTTTTGCCGGCGCGGGGCTTGTAACCCTTGCGAGCTCGAATATCGCTTTTTTCTGGCGACAGTTGGTGTGGTATGGGATCGCGTTTGGGGTCATATTTGTCGGGAGCCAGTTAGATTGGCGCCTGCTTGCTTCAAAACAGTGGTTCCGATCGGGCATCTATTTTTCGAGCATTGCCCTTCTGGTTGTGGCTTATCTTCAGCCGCATACCATCCGAGGCACCAAAAGCTGGATTCTGATCGGCGGGTTTCAATTTGAACCGGAAGAGTTGGTGAAACTCGCTTTGATCATCGTACTCGCATATTTTTTTTCTAGACGGCACATTGTGGCATGGCAAACGCGCAATCTTGTCCTTTCTTTCATTTATATGTTCATTCCCACGGCGCTTATTGTTATACAGCCTAATTTTGGTTCGGCGGTGCTTGTTGCAAGTATCTGGGTGGGGTTCGTTTTGATGAGTGGGATTCACGGAAAGCGATTTTTAGCCGGGCTTCTTATTCTTGCCGTTCTGTGCGCCGGGTTGTGGATTTTTATTTTCAAAGATTATCAAAAAGAACGCATCACCACATTTTTATTTCCCGAGCGCGATCCATTAGGCGCAAGTTATAACGTGATCCAATCGAAGATTGCGATCGGCTCGGCGGGATTGTGGGGGAAAGGATTCGGACAGGGCACGCAGGCACGTTTGGGATTTTTGCCGGCCGCACAAAACGATTTTCTCTTCGCAGCGTTTGTGGAAGAGTGGGGGATGTTCGGAGGGTTCGTTCTTTTAGGGGCCATGTTGCTCATCATTTATCGCCTGATGCAAATTGGCCGGCATGCCCGGGATAACTTTTCTAGGTTTCTGGCTTTAGGGGGAGGAGTCTTCTTTTTGGTGCATTTTTTCATCAATATCGGCTCAAATATTGGGCTTTTGCCGGTTACGGGGATCACTCTACCCTTCTTCAGTTACGGAGGGTCTAACCTCTTGACGACCGGAATACTCGCGAGTATAATGGAACATATAAAAATTGAATCCTCAGCATGAACAAGGAGGTCGGTTTGACCTACGCTTCCTATTTGTCTTGGGAGGCATTTTATTGTTCATTGTGCTCGTCGGATATTTTTTTTACGGGTTGCAACCCGCGACATCCGTTGAGACGCTCGGAGGAGAAATCGTTCATTTGAAAATTACAAAAGGAGAAGGATTCAAAGAAATCGCCGCGCATCTTTCCCGCGAGTCGCTGATTCGTTCCATTGGAGTATTTAAGTTGTACGCGATTTTGACGGGACGCGCGCAGAAATTTCAGCCGGGCGCGTATGAGCTTTCACCCACCATGAATGTGCCGCAGATACTGGATATGCTTTCCCGCGGCGGTCGTAATGAAGTCACGGTTACGATTCCCGAAGGGTCTACACTCAAAGACATTAATGACCTACTGACGTCGGCGGGGGTACTGGAGGGTGAGGCGACGCTTTCTGGATATGCGTTCGAAAAGTGGAAAACCGTGTATCCGTATCTTGCGGACGCAAAGACACTCGAAGGGTTTCTGTTCCCGGACACATATCGGTTTAAGATCAATGCGCCGCCCGAGGATATCATCGAACGATTGTTGTCGAATTTTGATTCAAAAGCGTGGCCAATCATTAAGGACCAAGTTGATTGGTACGACCGTTTAGTGCTCGCGTCGATTTTGGAACGGGAAGTTCCGACGTTCGAGGATCGCCAGATGGTTGCGGGGATTTTGTTGAAACGGATCGCGCTCAAAATTCCGCTTCAGGTAGACGCCACGATCGGTTATGCGAAATGCGGTGGGGAACTGAAAAATTGCAAAAATTCGCTAGTCACAAAAAACGATCTATCCCTTTCTTCTCCTTACAATACGTATCAACACCTTGGTTGGCCTCCCGGGCCCATTTCGAATCCGGGGGAAGCGGCGTTAAGCGCGGCCGTAAAACCCCAAAAAAGCCCTTATCTGTACTACCTTTCCGCGGCAAAGACGAAAGAAACTCTATTTTCCAAAACATTAGACGAGCATAACACCAAACGCGCCCGATACCTTTGACCCCCTTCCTTTCGTAGGTAAAAAAATAAAAACGTCGTCGAGGTAACATCTTATCCATAAATGTCCTCTATTATAAAACCCAAACTTTTTTCTTCGTATCAAGGTCCCGAATTCCCCCAGCCGCATTTGGCGGAACTGCAGATCAATTCGTATCGCTGGTTTGTCGAAAAAGGATTGCGCGAATTGTTTGAAGAAATTTCTCCCATTCGCGACCACACCGGGAACGAACTGGAACTTAGTTTCCTGGATTATAAATTCGACGAGCCGAAATATTCAGAAGAGAAGGCGAAAGAAAAAGACCAGACCTACGAAGCTTCTTTGCGTGTGAAGCTGAAGTTGGTTAATAACATCATTAAACAGACGCAGGAACAGGAAGTCTACTTGGGCGATTTTCCCATTATGACGTCGCGCGGGACATTTATCGTGAACGGCGTTGAGCGCGTGATCATTTCACAGCTGGTACGCTCCCCGGGCGCTTATTTGAGTGCAAATGTATACCGCGGCAGAAAACTATTCGGTTCAAAAATCATTCCGAACCGCGGCGTGTGGCTGGAATTTGAAACCGAAGCGGATGGATTTATCGGCGTGAAAATCGATCGCCGCCGCAAAGCGCCGGTAACACAGCTTTTGCGTATCTTTGGGCTCACGACGCAGGAAGAAATCCTTTCCACCTTCAAAGATGTGGACACTGGTCCCATCAAATACATGGAAGTGACGTTGCGGAAAGACGATGCAAAAACGGTGGAAGATTCGTATCTTGGTATTCACCAGCGTCTTCGTCCGGGAGATCTAACGACCGTGGAAAATGCAAAATCTCTTATTGATGCGGCCTTTTTCCGCTTTGATCGCTATGATTTAAGCCAAGTAGGGCGTTTTAAAGTAAACCAGCGGCTTAATCTTTCTAAAAATAAGACGGGCATTTTGGATCGCGAGGATATTGTCGCGCTCCTGAAGGAAATCATTCGGATGAACAATACCTTAACTGCGGAACCCGATGATATTGATGCGCTTGGGAATCGTCGTATTCGCGCGGTCGGGGAATTGGTTCAGTCCCGTCTTCGCGTTGGATTTGCGCGTTTGCGCCGCGGAGTGCAGGATCGCATGTCCACGCTTGAGAAAAACACCATGCAGCCGGTGCAGCTGGTGAATTACAAATTACTAACGTCGGTGATCCGTGATTTTTTCTCCTCGTCTCCTCTCTCGCAATTTATGGAACAGGTGAATCCGCTCGCGGAGTTGGAGCACAAACGCCGTCTTTCCGCGATGGGTCCCGGGGGACTTACACGGGAGCGCGCCGGATTTGAAGTGCGCGATGTACATCCGACTTTCTACGGACGTATTTGTCCTATCGCAACGCCCGAGGGTTCCAATATCGGACTGGTAAGCTATATGGCGAATCATGCGCGCGTGAACGCGTTTGGATTTTTGGAGACCCCGTATTTTAAGGTAAAAAAAGGAATAGTGACCGATACCGTGGAGTGGCTTGATGCCGTGAAGGAACGGGAATTCAATATCGCGCAGGCGGATGTTCGCACGAATGAAAAACGAGTGCTCCTGGACGAGGTAGTGGTCGCGCGTGTGAAGGGGGAACCCGGAACATGCCTCGCGAAGGAGATGGATTATGTGGATGTCTCCGCAAATCAGCTGGTGAGTATCTCAACGGCGCTGATTCCCTTTTTGGAACACACCGATGCGAGCCGCGCACTCATGGGTTCGAATATGCAACGCCAAGCCGTACCTTCTATACGCGCGGATGCGCCATATGTCGGTACGGGGAGCGAAGAACGCGCCGCGCATGATTCCCAGCAACTTATTTTAGCGGAAGAAGATGGAACTGTGGAAGAAGTGGACGCTCGCATGATCGCGGTGAAGGGAAGATCTGGATTAAAAAAGTATTCGATTCGGAAATTTGCACGCGCGAACCAGACGCCGTGTATCACACAGCGCCCGGTGGTAGGCGTGGGAGAAAAAGTGAAAAAGGGACAATTGCTTGCGGATGGTCCCTCTACGTCCGACGGAGTTTTGGCGCTTGGGCAAAATCTTGTTGTGGCATTCGTGCCGTGGCGCGGAGGAAATTTTGAAGACGCGATCGTCCTTTCGGAACGCATTGCACGCGATGATCGGTTCACATCCATTCATATCGATACGCATACCTGTGCGGTACGCGATACAAAATTAGGTCCCGAAATGACAACGCCGGACATCCCGAACGTTGCGGAGGAAAAACTCCGCAATCTGGATGAAGAAGGAATCGTGCGTATTGGCGCCGAGGTACGGACGGGCGATATTTTGGTCGGAAAAATTTCTCCGAAAGGAGAATCGGAATTGAGTTCCGAAGAACGTTTACTACGCGCCATTTTTGGTGAAAAAGCGCGGGATGTGAAAGACAGTTCTCTTACGTTGCCGCATGGAAAAGAAGGGCGGATTATCGGCATCAAAATATTTTCTCGCGATCAAGGAGATAAACTTGAGCCGGGAATCATTAAAAAAATTCAGATCGAAGTAGCACAGCTCCGAAAAATTCGTGCTGGAGACAAACTCGCCGGGCGCCACGGGAATAAGGGCGTCATTTCGCAGGTGCGCCCCGTAGAAGACATGCCGTATCTGGAAGATGGAACGCCGGTGGATATCGTGTTGAATCCACTCGGGGTTCCGTCGCGTATGAACTTGGGACAGATTCTTGAAACCCATCTCGGTATTGCCGCAAAACGCCAGGGATATCGCGCCGTGGTTCCGAATTTTGTGGGTCTCGGAGAGCAGGAAATAACCGCGGAGCTTGTCAAATCGGGCTTTTCCGCGGATGGAAAAGTTGCTCTCTATGACGGCATCACCGGAAATCTATTCAAAAATCGCGTGACGGTGGGAGTTATTTATATGATGAAGCTGAATCACCTCGTGGAAGACAAGATCCATATGCGCTCTACCGGTCCCTATTCGTTGATTACACAGCAACCGTTGGGTGGCAAGGCGCAGATGGGAGGGCAGCGGTTCGGAGAAATGGAAGTGTGGGCGCTTGAAGGGTACGGTGCCGCGCATACGCTTCAAGAGATGCTTACGATAAAATCGGACGACGTGCTTGGCCGCTCGGCTGCATTCGAATCGATTATCCGCGGAACCGATATTAAAAAACCCAACATTCCAGCATCGTTCAATGTATTGGTGAGCGAAATAAAATCGCTGGGGCTGGGCGTGAGCGCTGAGCACGAAACCGTAGAGGGAAAGGGCGACGAGGACGGGGGAATATAATTTCTTTATAACATACTATGGAAAAAAATTACGATCTAAAATCACTCTCCATCAAACTCGCATCGCCCGAAGAAATCCTTTCGTGGTCCTTTGGCGAAGTGATCAAGCCGGAAACCATCAATTACCGAACGCAGCGTCCGGAAAAAGACGGTCTTTTTTCGGAACGTATTTTTGGTCCCACAAAAGATTATGAATGTTACTGCGGAAAGTATAAAAAAGTTCGCTATAAAGGGTTGGTGTGCGAAAAATGTGGTGTTGAAGTTACGCGCGCAGTGGTTCGCCGCGAGCGGATGGGGCACATTACGCTTGCAACGCCCGTAACGCACATCTGGTTTTTACGAACTGTTCCGTCGCGCCTCAGTCTTCTTTTGGACATTTCCGTTCCAAAGCTCGAAAAAATCATTTATTATGCGGCGTATGTCATTACGTCCGTGAACGAGAGCGCAAAAACAAAAGCGCTGGACATCATCTCAAAGGAGCTGAAAGCCGTTAAAAAAGAAAAAGACAGTGATTTTGCGAAGGCTGTGGATCGTGCAACCGAACTCAAGAATCAGCTAGAAATGATTCGCTTGGGACATATTCTGGGCGAAAACGACTATTATTCGTTGGCCGAGAAATTCGGAGACGTGTTTGAAGCCGACCGAGGAGCTGGCGCAATTCGGAAAATTCTGGAAAGCGTGAATCTCAAAACAATGGCGGGGACAATCGAGAAAGAACTGCGCGAGGTAAAAGACGAAAACCGCAATCGCCGGCTAATGCGTCGTCTGAAGCTGGTGCGCTCGCTCGCAAAATCACATGTGCGTCCCGAATGGATGATCATGACCGTTCTTCCGATTCTCCCCCCCGATTTGCGACCGATGGTGCCGCTCGACGGTGGCCGTTATGCCACAGCGGATTTGAACGATTTATACCGCCGAGTGATCAATCGCAATAACCGTCTGAAAAAACTGATGGAGTTAAAATCTCCGGAAGTTATTTTAACGAACGAAAAACGTATGCTTCAAGAAGCGGTGGATGCACTCATCGATAATTCTTCGCGTATGGGCACACAGCTCATGTCTACGCGCCGCCGCCCCCTTCGCTCGCTCGCTGATATGTTGAAGGGGAAGCAGGGGCGTTTCCGGCAGAACTTGTTGGGGAAACGCGTAGATTATTCCGCGCGTTCCGTGATTGTGGTAGGCCCGGAGCTGAAACTGGATGAATGCGGTATTCCGAAACAGATGGCACTCGAACTTTTCCGCCATTTTGTCATCAATAAAATCATCGAGCAAGGATTATCCTACAATATTAAACAAGCCAATCGTTTTATCGAGCAGAGTTCTCCTGAAGTCTGGGCGATTCTCGAAGAAGTAATTAAGGACAAGCGCGTGCTTCTGAATCGCGCGCCGACCCTGCATCGTCTGGGCATCCAGGCTTTCCGCCCCGTACTCATCGAAGATTTTGCGATCCGCATTTCACCCCTTGTTTGTGCTGCATTCAACGCGGACTTTGACGGCGACCAGATGGCGGTGCATCTTCCGCTTACCATTGAAGCGCAGTATGAAGCGAAGGCGCTTATGGACGCCGGCAAGAATCTTTTGAAACCCGCGAGCGGTGATCCGATCGTAACTCCCACACAGGATGTTGTATTGGGGTCTTATTTCCTAACCCGCGTTCTGAAAGGTGCGAAAGGAGAAGGTCGTATCTTCACGGATGTTTCCGAACTCTTTTATGCGTATGAAAATGATGTGGTGGATATCAATGCACTCGTGAAAGTGCGCTATCGAGGCGAGATGAAAGAAACCACGTACGGACGCACCATCTTCAATTCCGTACTTCCCGGGGATTATGAGTTTGTGAATGAGCAGATGAATAAAAAACAACTTCAGAAGCTGGTAGCACATATTATCGAGAAATACGGAGTCGATATCTCGCGGGTCTATCTGGATAAAATTAAAAGCTTGGGTTTTGAATACGCCACGCTTTTCGGTGTCACATGGAGTATGGCGGATACGATGGCGCCGAAAGAAAAACCGGAGATTATCAAAGAGACCGAAAAAGAAGTCGCTAAAATTGAAGCGCACTATCAGGATGGGTTGCTTACCAATCAGGAACGTAAAGTACGCGTGATCAGTATTTGGACAGATGCGAAGAAAAAGATCGCCGATAAAATTCAAGGGGCGTTTACGATTAGCAACCCCGTATTTTCCATTATCGATTCCGGCGCGCGCGGCAGTTGGACACAACCCGTGCAGATGATGGGTATGAAAGGAATTGTAGCAAATCCCAAGAACGAAGAGATCGAACTCCCCATTAAATCGTCTTTTAAGGAAGGATTTTCCGTGCTGGAATACTTTATTTCCACGCACGGTGCGCGCAAGGGTTCCACCGACACGGCGCTCAAAACCGCAAGCGCGGGATATTTGACGCGCCGCCTGGTGGATGTTTCACAGGATGTGATTATCCGCGAAGTGGATTGCGGAGCCGAACACGGCATTACCATCGTTCGAAAAGAAGGAGATGTATACGGGCATACCTTTATCAGTCGGATTTATTCGCGTACCAGTCTTGAAGATATACGCGTCGATCGCAAACTGATCGTTCGCGCAGGAGAAATGATCACACGCGGTTCGGCACGCATCATTCAAGATTCTTCTGTTTCAACCGTGAAAGTCCGTTCTCCCATTACCTGTAAAACACCGTACGGGCTTTGCGCTATGTGTTATGGCATTGATCTAACAAAAAATGAAGCGGTAGAAATTGGGGAGGCGGTGGGTATTATCGCGGCCCAGTCGATCGGTGAGCCGGGCACCCAGCTTACCATGCGTACGTTCCATGTGGGAGGTGTTGCGGGGGTGGATATTACACAGGGGTTGCCGCGTGTAGAAGAGTTATTCGAGGCGCGCCCTCCAAAAGGAAAAGCGCCGCTCACGCGCCGTGACGGTATTGTGCATGATATTGAAGACCGCGGTTTGATGCGCGTCATTAAAGTCCGGCCGAATGAACAGAAAGTTTCAAAATCAAAATCAAAATCGAAAATTCTGAAAATATCTTACGATGAATATCTTGTGTCCACCGCGGTCACGCTCTTTGTCAAGAAAGGAGATATTGTGAAACAAGGGCAGGCGCTTTCCGAGGGTCCGTTGGATCTCCGCGAAATTCTTGCCTATCAAGGTGTGGAGCAGGTGATTCGTTATGTCATTAATTCCGTACAGCGGATTTACGTCCCGGAAGGTTCTCCAATCAACGATAAGCACATCGAAATTATTGTTCGGCAGATGCTTTCACGCGTTGTGATTAAAGATCCGGGAGAGACGGAGTTCATGCCCGGGGAAGTCGTCGAACGTTCGCGTTTTCATGAAGTGAACCGCGCGGTCAAGAAGTTGAAGAAAAAACCCGCGAAGGCGATTCTGAAGCTGATGGGCATCACCCGCGTCGCGCTTGATTCGTCCAGCTTCCTGTCGGCGGCGTCATTCCAAGAAACAAGTAGGGTATTAGTAGCCGCTTCCGTGGAAGGGCGCGTGGATGTGTTGCGTGGCCTCAAAGAGAACGTGATTATCGGAAAATTAATTCCAGCCGGAACCGGTTCGCGCGGAATCCCGGAGGAAATTCTGGAAATCAAACGCGCGCGCCAGGCGGCGCAGTTGTTGGTGGCACAAGAGGCGGAAAATACAAGAAAAGAGGAACAGGCGGCAAACGCAGAAGCGCTAACGTCAAAAAAAGGAAGAAAAGAATAAACAATTGACCCTTTTTTCTACTTCTGATACTATGATGAACGTAATGGAAGATACGCTAAACGATAGGATTCTGGCATATGAGATGCTGGCGCTCGGAAAAACCGAAGATTTCAGTCTTGTAAAAAAGAACATACTGAAACACGGGGGCGTTGTATTGTCTGAAAAACCGGTACAAAAAATTAAACTCGCTTACCCGATCCAGAAGCAGCAATTTTGCTTCTCCGCGAATTTCGAGTTTTCCATGCCGCCAGAAGGGCTTAAAATGCTCTCGGGCGATCTGCGACTCGACGATTCGTTATTGCGCCATTCCACCTACTATGTGCTTGCCAAGGAAGAAAAACGGGTGGAAAAACCGATGGTGCGCCGCGGGGTAGCGTCACGGGTTATGCGAAAACCGACCGACGCGATGCTAACAAACGAAGCGCTCGAGAAAAAGATCGAGGAAATATTACAATGAATCTCAATAAAGTTTTTTTGGCGGGAAATCTTACACGCGATCCCGAATTGCGGCAAACCACGACGGGACAGTCCGTTACCACATTTGGGATGGCGACTAATTCTTTTTATACGGATAAGGCCGGACAGCGCCAGAAGAAAGCCGAGTTTCATACCGTGGTGGCATGGGGGAAACAAGCCGAATTGATCAGCCGATTTTTGAAGAAAGGAAGTTTGGCGCTCGTAGAGGGGCGGCTTCAGACGCGTAGCTGGGAAGATAAGCAAGGGCAGAAGCGCCAAACAACGGAAGTGGTGTGCGATAAAATCCAGTTCGGTCCTCGACCCGGCAGCGGAAGCGGAGTCGGGGCAGGTGGTCCCATAGATCGCGAAATGCCGCCCGAGGCGTTCACGGATAACACAAAAGAAGAGATATTGCCGGAAATCAATATCGAAGAAGGAGATATAAAAGCAGACGACATTCCATTTTAATTTTTGCCATTTATGATGACACCCAAAGCAAGACAGTGCGTATTTTGTTCCCAAAATATCAAAACAATCGATTATAAAGACGGGGAACTCCTGCGCCGTTTTGTTTCAAGCCAGGCGAAAATTATTGATCCGCTTCACACGGGCGTGTGTGCCAAGCACCAGCGCCGGCTTGCAAACGCGATCAAGCGGGCGCGTATTATGGGGCTTCTTCCGTTCGTGCGCAGATAACTATGACGTGGGAAATCAATTTGTTTAACGCGATGCACGGGATTGTAGGACAATCCAGTCTTTTTGATTTTTTTATTGTGCTTGCGGCGCAGTATCTCCCCTATGCCGTTGTTGTGGCGGCTTTGTTTTTCTTTTTCACGCGCAAACCGGCCCGCATGCGTTTATGGACTTTGTTCGTGGTCACGCTCACTATTATTCTTTCCCGTGGAATCGTAACGGAACTCATCCGCTTTTTTTATTCTCGATCTCGGCCGCATATCGCGCTTGGGTTTGATCCTCTGGTGCAGGCCTCCACATCTTCTTTTCCTTCCGGCCACGCGGTGCTGTTTTTTGCTCTCGCTTCCGTTATCTATGTATTTGATAAAGGATGGGGGAGATGGTTTTGGGGTTTCGCGGTCGTGAATACTCTTGCGCGTATTGTGGCGGGTGTGCACTGGCCCACGGATATTGTGGGCGGGCTTATTGTAGCAATAATCTCGTTTTACGTGATACGAGCCTTAACCAAAAAATACGCCCCGAAAAATTCAACGCCAGCATCTGATCTGCCGCTGGCGCCGGAGATTCAGCAAGAAACATAAACCCCGCACAATTGCGGGGTTTATGTTTTGTCGGTACAGAATACTTGAATTAGTCCGAACGCACTTTTCCGAAAAATTCCCCCCGCGAAAATTCGAGAATGCAGCGGCCTGTACTGAGCGAAGTCGAAGTGAGCCGCACCGCTGACAATTTTCCTTCAGCTTTGTTCAGGACTTCGAGTCGTGAGCCTCAGTCGAACGATGGTGAGCCTGTCGAACCACAAGTTTTTCTTTGGCGGCATTAAAATCATGACTTACTCAATTTCCTCTCCAAATCTTCTAAATAATAATATGGTGCCGATTTTAATTCAATCGCGTGTTTTACCTCTTCCCAAACTTGCTTTTTGTTTTTCTTTGCGATTTTCAATAAGAGTGCAAAGAAAGTGCAATTCTCGTGTTTTCCGGTTTCCTGTACATTTAGCATCTGGATTAAAATCGGCACTAAAATTTTCGGTGGGAATTTTAAAAGTTCCGAGACAGCTTTTCTATCATCAAAGATTTTATCGCCGATACGCTCAATTTTCTGTAAGACACTTCGCAACTTCTCTGCTTTTGATTGGGGTAATTTTTGAAGATAAGTTTTTGTGTCAATGGTCTTTTGATCAACTAACTCTTTTTCTAAAAGTGCTACTACCCACTCGTCAGAAAGATTTATTAAACTATGAAAATTACCCCAACCATTCTCTTTAAGAACATAAAACCAGTTTTTCCAGGATTTAAGCTGGCTTTTACAATATCTTTCAGAAAATTTTGCATAAGCCGATGTTTTCTCCGTTGGGATATTGCGAGCAAGGGAAAAGTTAAATTTTATTTCTCCCACAAGCGGCTTAAATCCTTTCCTGTTCGGGTTGATTTTGCCAAGAATTTTTACTCTCGCTTTTCTAGCTTCAGGGTGTGGGTTCAACAGGTTTGCTTCGCTGCCGGTAAAGCCGTTTGGAGGAAATACAATAATTCTTTTTACAAGTTTTGTATCCTCGCTTTTCAAGCGAACAAAAAAACAAGCTGGTCTTGTAATTACTTCAGTGTCTCCGTTCGCAAGAAACTTTTTGAGAGTTTTTTGAAAAAGCGAGGATTTATAGATTTCATAAAAATTGGATTGCATAGTATGATTAAAAAAATTTCTTCCCCCAAAATGCGAAATCGCAAATTCATTTTTGCCCCCAAAATTGAATACGAATTAGTCGTCGAGCGAAGCGAGGCGAACCAAAACTCTTTGACTTTCCTTTCTGGTGCCCGGGGTGGGGGTCGAACCCACATGACCTTGCGATCACAGGATTTTGAGTCCTGCGCGTCTGCCGATTCCGCCACCCGGGCAAAATTATTGTATCCTTTTTAAAATCTCTGACTCATCAAAATCACTACGCGATAATTTTTTGTATTGTTTTTGCATCGCGTCCACAAGAAAGGGAATAGGTTCCCAGCTAAAATATTTTTCTCCTCCGAAATGTTTCTCGGTACTTATTACCTGTTCCTGCTTGGAACTTGTCAGTTTGCAGAGAAAATACAGTGTAGTTTTCTGCACCTCTGCACGTTCCCAGTTTTTGAATGTGCTTGTTAACGATCCGAGGTATCCTTCTACGGCCCCGAGTATTCCAAATTCTTCCCGAAGTCCGCGCTGTACCGCTCCTTCCAGTGATTCTCCGGGGCGTACGGTTTCGCGCATGAGGTAATAGATATCAGTACCGTCAGGTGTTCGTTCATGGTGGCATGCAACTTCGCCATTTTTATTCGTTACCACAGCACCCACAGAAAGATGGAAAGGCGACTTTTTTTGGCCAATAAAGTAGTGTAATTCCACGGGTAGATTTTATCATCCCGCTATATGAAAAGCAACGGAATTTCGGGTAAAATGAATGTATCTATGGCGCGTGTCATTGCGATTTGCAACCAGAAAGGCGGGGTGGGGAAAACCACGACTTCAATGAATTTAAGCGCGTATTTGGCGCTTCTTGGAAAAAAGACATTGCTCATCGATTTTGATCCGCAATTTAACGCGACCGTGGGCGTGGGAGCCATTCATGCGCCGGACGAAACCATTTATCATGCGCTTCTTGTGGATGTCCCCGTCGAACGCGTCATTAAACAAACCTATCTCTCGAATCTTGAGATCGCGCCGGCATCGGCCGATCTTGCGGGAGCTTTGGTTGAGCTGGTGAATCTGGAAAATCGCGAAACTTACCTTCGCCGTTTTGTGGATGGCGTGCGGGATCGTTACGATTTTATCATTATTGATTTAGGGCCGAGTCTACATCTTTTGACCATTAATGGACTCTTGGCGGCAGATGAAGTAATCGTCCCCATCCAGTGCGAGTATTACGCGCTTGAAGGATTAAGCCAGCTTTTACAAACGATTGATCTGGTTCGCAGTAATCTGGAGCATCCGTTGAAAGTCGGAGGAGCGCTTCTTACCATGTACGACAAGCGGGAAAAACTTTCGCGCGAGATTGCGCGGGAAGTGCGGCGACGGTTTCCGTATCACGTCTACGATGTAGAGATTCCCCGTTCCGTGGGGCTCGCGGAGGCGCCGCGCTACAAAAAACCCATTATGCTGTATGCACCGCAGAGCCCTGGGGCGACAGCGTATGAGCGTTTGGCACAGGAAGTGATTGAGCAGAACAACGAAGTATGGCCTCGCCCCAAAGAAGAAGATAAAAAAGAGCCCTATTTTAAGGAAAATTTTACCCCGAGTTCCGAGTTTACGGCAAAAAACAGACCGGAAGAGAAGTGGGATCTGTCCGAGATGTAAAAAAGTTTTCCACTGTGGACAACCGTTGACACGCACCCTGCAGATGCTAAAATTTTCCTTGCGTTCGCTTTGAAGCGGGTACGGCTTGGCAGGCGATCTAGTTGCAAATAGAGCGCAGGCTTGGACGGATTCGTAGAGATGTTGGACGCACGTATATGTACGTTTCTGAAACAGAGGTTAAGTGCGGACTGCAAGGCGGAAAGGTAGTAGCTTAAATTTCGAGCGTTGCTCTTTATACTTTAATTATAAATATACCTCGAAATACTTTAGGCGAACCCCTCCTTCCTCGCGGTCTTCATACGACCTCTGTTTTAGTTTCTATTTTTGCCGCGGGCATACTACAATAAGAGAACGATGCAAGGAAAAGGACTGGAATCATTAATCCCAAAAAAAGCGAATGTTGCACCGCCGCAACCAATGGCGCCCGTTTCGCCGCTTTCCGATGTCCCGCACGGCGAATATCGCCCACACGAACAAGGATGGGAAACGCCTGCACCGCTTTCGTACCACACCATCACGCACGATGACCGGCCGCGCGTGATCGATCATGGGGTGCCCAAGCCATTTCCAAAATCGGAATCCATTTTTCATATTGAGATAGAAAAAATTCGGCCGAACCCCTATCAACCGCGGCATGAGTTCAATCCGGAGGCACTTGAAGAGCTGGCGCAGTCTATCCGCGAATTCGGCATCATTCAGCCACTCGTGGTTACAAAGATCGAGCGCGAAAACACCTATGGTACGGAAGTCGAATATCAATTGATAGCGGGGGAGCGCCGTTTGATGGCGGCAAAAAAAGCGGGCCTTGAGCGCGTGCCGGTGATTGTGCGTCAGGTGGGCGATGCGCGTGCAAAACTGGAGATGGCGCTCATCGAGAACATTCAGCGCAGTAATCTTAACCCCATGGAATCCGCACGCGCTTACGCACGGCTTCAGGATGAGTTTGGGCTTGCACAGCGAGAAATTGCCGTTCGGGTCGGGAAAAGCCGGGAGGCGGTGGCGAATACGATGCGTCTTTTAAATCTGCCTATCCAGATTCAAGAGGCCATCTCGACTGGGAAAATGAGTGAATCGCAGGCACGGACGTTGCTTTCCGTTGAAAATCACGAAGAGCAGATGAACACATTTGGGAGAATCTTAGAGAGCAAGATTAGCGTTCGGACGCTTCGTGAGGAAGTAGCCAAAAAATCCCAGAATCCGACTGTAGTGGACCCGCAAGAGAGTTATTGGGAGAAACGGCTGGAGGAAGGAATCGGGGCTCCCGTGAAAGTGGTGTCGAACGGGGCTCGTGGCAAAATTGTGATCCAGTTCTATTCCCTGGAAGAAAAACGGAGTATTTTTGAGAAATTAGTGGGAGAGGTAGAGGAATAGTTGACTTTTTATCAGCAATAAGTACTATAGAGGTATCCGTAGACAGTAGGCACCCTGAGCTTGTCGAGGGGAGAAGACCTACCGAGGAGATTGGGGATATTCCCTGAAATCAGTCGTGTCTGCGGTTCAAACCGCAGTTTTTATTTCATGAAGACAAAAGCACAAAAGCAAAAAGTTGTAGAGGACGCGGTGGCGAACCTCAAAAAAAGCGAAACCGTAATTTTTACGGATTTTACGGGCATTCCCGTAAATGACGTGAATCAATTGAGGAAAACACTCAAAGCGATGGGGGGCGCGCTTACGGTAATTCGAAAACGATTGGTTAAAATTATTTTTGAGAAAGAAGAAATGGAGTTCGATCCGAAGCAGTTTACAGGCCAGACCGCCGTAGTCATGTCGCCTAAGGACTTGGTGGAGACGGCAAATACAGTTTATAAATTTTCGAAGGGACGCGAGCTCTTCAAAATTTTGGGCGGATTCGATCTTAAGGAAAAAAAGTTCATGAATGCGGCAGACGTAAAAATGTTGGGCCAACTCCCCGGGCGCGAGGCGCTCTTGGGTCAGTTAGCGTTCATGCTTACCGTTCCGATTAAAAAACTTTTGTTCGTAATGAACGAACAGTCGAAAAAGTCCGCATAAAGGTCAATAAAAATAATACTATGGAAAAATTTAAAGATATCATCGAGAAGGTTGAGAAACTAACCGTGTTGGAGCTTGCGGAATTGGTGAAAGCGCTTGAGGAAAAATTCGGCGTGTCTGCGGCGGCTATGGCGGTTGCGGGTCCGGCGGCAGGCGGCGTAGCAGCGGAAGAAAAAACCGCTTACACAGTGGTTTTGAAGGCAGCTGGCGAGCAAAAAGTGAATGTTATAAAGATGGTGAAAGAAGTGACAGGTCTTGGACTTAAGGAGGCAAAAGACATCGTGGACGGAGCTCCTAAAAATGTGAAAGAGGGGTTGAAAAAAGAGGACGCCGAAGAAATAAAGAAAAAATTGGAAGCGGTAGGTGCGGTAGTGGAATTAGCGTAAGAAATAGGAGAAAAACAGCACGGGTTGAATCCCGTGCTGTTTTTTGTATACTGGGGTTGTAGAATGGGGCGCGTAGTTTAGTGGTAGAACGTTGCATTCACATTGCAAAGGTCGGAGGTTCGATCCCTCCCGCGCCCACAAAATGAAAAAGCGGGTTTTTATTATTCATGGCTGGGAAGGATATCCGGAAGAAGCATGGTTTCCGTGGCTGAAACATGAATTGGAGGAGAAAGAATTTGAAGTAGTTGTGCCGCAGATGCCGAATGCGGACGCCCCGAGCATCGACGTCTGGATTCCTTTTCTCCATACGGTGGTCGGTAAGTGCGATGCGAACACTTTTTTTGTCGGACACAGTATCGGGTGCCAGACAATTCTTCGGTATCTTGAAATACTTCCGCCGCAGGAGAAAATCGGGGGCGCAGTGCTCGTTGCGGGGTGGGTGAGTTTAACCCCGATCGCGACTCGTACACCGGAAGAGCAAACCATCACAAGACCATGGCTTGAAGCGCCGATTGATTACGAAAAAATAAAGACGCACACGAAAAATTTTGTCGGGATCTTTTCGGACAATGATCCGTACGTCCCGCCCGAAAATCAAATCACATACCGGGAAAAGTTGAATGCCAGAATAGCGATCATTCCCGGCCGTGGTCACTTTAACGAAGAAAGCAACACAAAAGAGTTCCCGGATGTTCTTCACGCAATACTTGGGATGGTAGGTGTAAAATAGGGAAGTTCATAATTTGTTGATAACTTACTGTGTCTCATAAAAACCCTCATGAATTTTGAGGGTTTTTTGTTCTCGCAAATTTATTTTTTAAATATCCACATGTTGAAGTGGGGAGGGATGTGGTATACTGGTGTTAAGAAGTGGGGAAATGTGGATAAGTATGTGGATAAACCTCATTTCGGGGGATAACTATAAAAAATATGTTGCTCGGCGAATTTAAACATAATGTGGATCCCAAAGGTCGCATTGCCGTACCCGCAAAATTTCGCGCTCTTTTTGAGAGTGGCGCGATTATTACGCGCGGTCTTGAACACTGTTTGTTTGTATTCGGGATGAAGGAATGGGAAACGTTAGTTCAGAAGATCACGGCTCTGCCGCTTGCGCAGGCAAATTCGCGCGCATTTTCGCGGCTAATGCTTTCCGGAGCCATGGACGTTCAATTGGATGTCCAAGGACGGATTCTTGTCCCACAGTATCTACGTGATTATGCGGGGTTCAAGAAAAACGTGATTGTGGCCGGACTGTATAATCGCGCCGAGATCTGGGACGCGGAGCAGTGGGATAGTTACAAAACCAAGACGGAATCGCAGTCGGATGATATTGCGGAGAAATTAGGGTCGCTCGGAATTTAGTTGCGATGGGGACCTGCATGCACATCCCCGTACTTTTAAAAGAAGTTCTTGCAGTTTTGGATCCACAACCGGGAGAATGTGTGGTTGATGGAACATTGGGCACTGGAGGACACGCACGGGCATTTATTAAACATGTCGGCAACGCGGATAAATTTATCGGCATCGATTGGAATCCTAACGCAGTGAGAAAAGCGCAAAAAGAAATTCAGACGGACGGGGGAAAAATTGTGCAAGGAAATTACGCGGACATCCCGGACATTCTTATACGCGAAAAAATGGAGAAGCCGGACGTATTGCTTTTGGACCTGGGGCTTTCTTCCGACGAACTTGAAACATCGGGTCTAGGATTCAGCTTTCAAAAAGACGAACCACTCGATATGCGCTATGATCCCACATCAACGATGCCAACCGCCGCGGATGTGATCAATCAAATCGAAATGCCGGAGATGGAACAGATCCTTCGCAAATATGGAGAAGAGCGCTATGCGGGCCGCATTGCAAGAGTCATTATCGAAACGCGGCGCAAGGCGCATATTGTACGGACGAGCGAGTTGGTGGCATGTGTGCGAAATGCCGTGCCAGGGTGGGGGCAGCATGTACGGCGCAATCCAGCCACTCGGACATTTCAAGCGCTCCGGATTTATGTAAACCATGAATTGGAAAATCTGGAACGCTCGCTCGCATGGATTCCTGCAGTGATGCAAAAAGGAGGGCGCGTAGGCATCATCACGTTCCATTCTTTGGAAGATCGAATGGTAAAAAATTATTTCAGAAATTTTCAAAAAAATAAACTCGCGGAACTTCTTACAAAAAAACCGATTGTGCCTAGTAGAGAGGAGCAGCTAAAAAATCCCCGCAGCCGATCGGCAAAACTTCGTGCGATAAAAATTATATAAACCATTTTTTAAAAATCCATGACTATTATTAAACCCCATAAAAATCCTCATTTTCGCATTGTTTTTGTTGGCTTTTTTGTTGTCATGGCGCTTGGCGCTGGCTTTTATATCTTCGGGTACACCGCTCTTGCGAATCTAAAATTTCAGACGAGGGAACTAAAAAAAGAACTCGAGACGCTGCGAGTAGAAAACGCGGATTTAGCTATGAGTGCGTCTTCCCTGCGCGACCCTCAAAAACTGCAAACTTTAGCAAAAGAAAAAGGCTTTACCCAAGAACGTCGTCCGGAATACCTTAGAGTGAACCAATGGCTTTCCGCTTCCTCTTTGTAACTTTCTTTTTCATCGCAGCCTATCTTGGATTGGGATATCAATTGTATTATCTCCAGATTGTGCATAGCGAGGATGCCGTACGGCGTGTAGCCGTGAAGGATTCGCTGGTGCAGGCGGAGGAACTGCGTCGTGGGCAGATTATTTTAGTCGATCGGGACGGGAACAATCTGATCACGGCCTATAATCGGGATTATCCGGAATTGTTTTTAGCACCGAACGAAATTAAGGACGCTAAACAGACAGCCGCCGCTCTCTCGCCGATTGTGGGGATGGGGGCGGATGAATTGGAAAAAATGATCGTAGCGGATCCCACCAGCTCGTTTCGCCCGCTTCTTCCGAAACCGACCGCCACACAAATAAACGCCATCCGGGATGCTGGCATAAAAGGAGTTCATATTAAATTTAGACAGTATCGTACATATCCGTTTGGGAAATCCGCTTCTCATGTAGTCGGATTTGCGGGATTAAACGCGGATGCGGCGATTCCAAAAGGCCTCTATGGTCTTGAGAAACTGAAAAATACTGAACTCACCCGCGGAGAACAGATTCGGCTTACGATCGACCGCAATCTTCAGGTGCACGTAGAGCAAATCCTGGCTGCGCTTATGAAGGATCACGAAGCGGCCGGAGGTACGATTATGATTACCGATCCGATGACGGGAAAAATTATGGCGCTTGCAAACGCTCCCGACTTTGATCCAAATCTATACAAAGATTATCCCGTAAAAAACTTTTTAAACCCGGCGGTGCAGTTGCAATACGAACCGGGTTCCGTATTCAAACCGCTCACGATGGCGGCTGGTATTGATTCAGGGGCTTTTACTCCCGACACCACATTTGTGGACACTGGTTTTGTTACGCTCAATGGAAAGACGATCACGAACTGGGATAAGAACGCGTATGGGAAAATTACGATGACAAATGTTATCGAGCACTCCGTTAACACCGGTGCCGTGTTTGCCGAACAAAAAATCGGCAATCAAACGTTTTATGAATATTTAACGCGTTTCGGGTTAGGGCAGGCAACTGGAATGGATCTTCCAGATGAAATCAACGGAAGTCTGCGGAATTTGGAAAATAAAAATGCGCGGCAGATCGATTTTGCGACCGCTTCGTACGGGCAGGGCACGGCGGTCACGCCCGTACAGTTAGTGGCGGCATTCGGAGCACTCGCAAACGGCGGCGTGTTGATGCGCCCCTATGTGATCGAAGATACAAAACCAAAAATGATTCGCCGCGTGATATCGGAAGATACGGCGAAAAAAGTAGTAGGGATGATGGAATCCGCCGTTGAGATAAACCGCATGGCGGCAATCCCTGGCTATCGTATTGCGGGGAAAACAGGAACCGCATTCGTACCCGATTTGATCCGCGGGGGGTATTATAACGATCAGTTTATTCATACGTTCATTGGATTCGGGCCGGTCAGCAATCCAAAATTTTTGATTTATATGAAGCTGGAACGTCCGCAGATCGGTGACTTAGCGGGTCGGACCGTTGTTCCGGTGTTTCGCGATGTGGCAGAGTTCGTTTTGAATTACTACTCCATTCCGCCGGATAAACTCGCGACCTCTACGACTCCGAAAATTCCGTAACCCATGAAATCACTCGCACTAAAATTATTGATGGGAATTTTGCGTCTGCTCGCGAAGATGACGGTTTTTAAGTACAAGCCGGAGATGATCGGCGTTACTGGTACGGTGGGGAAAACGTCCGCGAAACTCGCTATCGGTGCGGCGCTTCGGAACGGGAAGCGGGTGAGGGCATCGGCGAAGAGTTATAATAACGAGCTCGGGTTGCCGCTCACCATTTTGGGGGATTGGGAATCAACGGAAGGGCCATGGTTCTGGCCTCGCGTTGTCATTTCTTCCTTGTGGCGGCTCATCGTGAGATCAAAAAACTATCCGCATTGTATTGTGTTGGAGTACGGGATCGATCGACCCGGAGATATGCGCAAATTGCTTTCGATTGCGCGCCCCGCAGTGGGCGTCTTGACCGCCATGGGATCCACGCCTGTGCATATCGAATTCTTTTCGGGGCCTGACGCTGTTTTACGCGAAAAGGCGAAATTGATTGCCCAGTTACCCGCCACGGGTTTTGCGATTTTGAATGCCGATAACAAAGCGGTCATGAGCGTAAAAAACCAGACGCGCGCTCAAGTTGTTACGTTTGGATTCACAGAAGGAGCGGACGTCAAGATCACGACGTTTGCACAGGCAGTTATCGGAAACAGCGCGGAAGTTTCGTTTAAGTTACTACACGCAGGGAGTTTTGTTCCTATCAAACTAGAAGGTGTTTTGGGGCGTACACAGGCGTATGCCGCCGCGGCGGCCGCAGCCGTGGGACTCGCCTCGGGAATCAATCTTGTGACGATTGCGGAGTCGTTTAAATTTTATCACGCGCCGAATGGGCGCTTGAAAGTGGTAAAAGGCATAAAAGGAACGCTAATCATTGACGATACCTATAACGCATCGCCTATCGCTGTTTCGGAGGCACTTTATACAATCAAGGGGTTAAAACCAAAACGCGCAATCGCGGTCTTGGGGGATATGCTGGAACTTGGAAAATACACGCTGGAGGAGCACGAAACAATCGGACGCTTTGCCGCAAAAACCGTAAACATCCTTTTAACGGTAGGTTTGCGCGGGAAGTTCATGGCGGAAGCGGCGCTCCGCGCCGGTTTCCCGCGGCGTTCCGTTTTTTCGTTTATGAATGTCGTGGAGGCGGGAATGTTTCTACAGAATAAAATTCAAAAAGGAGACGTGATTCTAATTAAGGGTTCACAGGGAGTTCGGCTCGAGAAAGTGGTAAAAGAAATCATGGCGGAGCCACTTGAGGCACAGAGGCTTTTGGTGCGGCAAAGCAAAGTGTGGGATGCCAAACCGGGATTATATGATATTTAGTTGACGATTCAGAATTTAGGGCTTATCGTTTAAGCGTTTTCTATAGCCTCATCGTCTAATGGTTCAGGACGGCGCCCTCTCACGGCGTAAATGGGAGTTCGATTCTCCCTGGGGCTACAATGGATTTACATGTTTATAGAAGCAACATTTAAAAGTGAGATTGATTTTGAGTTTTTATGATATAATAAAACAATGAATGACCTTGAAGTTTTTAAAGAGGAGGAAAAACAAGTGATCCCCATTCATGAAGGAGAAGGTCGGAAAAAATTGTCTATAGACCAATCACCTGTTGGTTTTCATGATGACCAAGAGGACGAAATAAAAGACCTCAAAGACAAGGAAGAAGAAGTTTTAAAACGAAACGGAAAAGAAAGTATAAAATCAAAAGGTGCCGCTTGGGTAGAGGGAGCACCGAATCTCCCGGGTGCTTTTTATCCGCAGGATGGAGAAACGGAAAAAATTGTGGATCCTGACACGGAAGATATAGAAAATAAACTCGCAGAAAGCATTGACGATCCTGATGCATGGATGGACGAAATGAGCGACAAGGAGTGGGAGATATACATGAATCATGGAAGTGAAGAAGAAAGTTTGGACTATATTCGCTCGCGCGCACCAAGTCCATTGCCACAAGAAGTGCAGGATATTTTAAAGGAAAATAGACTTCCGAGGAAACTTTGGGATTCGATGACAGACGATCAGAAACGCGCGTGGAAGAAAAAAATTCAAGAGGACATCCAAAATTTGTATCTGAAAAAGCCGGTGAATATGGTTCACCGAAAAAAGAAGGAAAAAACGGAGAATTTATAAGGCGAAAATAGGCTCAAAAACAAGGATTTTCGCTTGTTTTTCACCTCTTTCTTTGGTATACTTTAAAGTGCCCAAAGAAAGGGGTTTTTTGTTGGAAAATAAGCGTTTATGGCATCAGAAAAAGCGAAAAAAACATCATCCTATAGTGCCAAAGACATCTACGTTTTAGAAGGTCTTGAACCCGTGCGGAAGCGTCCGGGAATGTATATTGGGACCACTGGGACCGATGGCTTGCACCATTTGATTTGGGAGATTGTTGACAACTCTATCGACGAGGCGATGGCGGGTTTCGCAAAAAACATTAAAATCGAGCTTCTGCCCGACAATAAAGTGATGGTGACGGACGATGGTCGCGGTATTCCGGTAGACATTCACGCAAAAACAAAAAAGTCAGCGCTTGAGACCGCGCTCTGCACGCTCCACGCCGGTGGAAAGTTCGGCGGAGAGTCCTATAAAGTATCGGGTGGTTTGCACGGCGTGGGAGTTTCGGTTGTAAACGCGCTTTCCAAATGGATGAAAGCGGAGGTTTGGAAAGATGGCGGCGTCTATGTGCAGGAATATAAGCGTGGCATTCCACAGTACAGCGTTAAAAAAATCGGTAAAACCGATAAAACAGGAACCATTATTACGTTCCAACCCGACGAAGAAATTTTCTCCACGATCGAGTTTGACCTGAAAAAGATTTTGGAGCATAACCGCCAACAGGCCTATTTGACGAAAGGAGTGCGGTTGGAGTTGGTGGATGCGCGGAAAGGTAGCCCCGCATTTTTTGGTTTTTATTTTGAAGGGGGCCTGGGATCATACTTAAAATATCTTGTGGGAACAGAAAAAGCACTCCATGATCGGCATTTTTACGTTCATAAAGAAAATGACAATGTGGATGTGGAAGCGGCGCTGTTGTATGTGAATGATGTGGAGCCGGAAGAAAAAAGTTTTGCGAACAATATTTATACGCCGGATGGAGGGACGCATCTTACGGGTTTTCGCACTGCGCTTACTCGAACTTTGAATGATTACGCTCGGAAAGAGGGATACATAAAAGAATCGGAAGAAAATTTAACCGGTGAGGACGTGCGCGAGGGCCTAGTTGCGGCAGTTTCCATTAAAATTCGGGAGCCGCAGTTCGAGGGGCAGACCAAGGCACGCCTGGGGAATCCGAATGCCCGTACGGCAGTGGACGCAGTAGTGTCCGAGGCGCTCAAGGAATTTTTGGAACGCTACGGAACCGACGCGCGCGGAATTATCGAAAAAAATCTTTTAGCCGCGAAAGCGCGTAAAGCCGCAAAAGCGGCAAAAGACACCGTGTTGCGGAAAGGCGCGCTTGAAGGACTGACACTGCCCGGCAAGTTAGCGGACTGTAGCTCCCGGAGTGCGGAAGATTCGGAGCTTTTTATCGTAGAGGGTGACTCCGCAGGAGGTTCGGCAAAGCAGGGCCGCGACCGCCGTTTTCAGGCGATTTTACCCCTCAAAGGGAAAATCTTAAATGTTGAAAAAGCGCGCATTGATAAGATGCTGTTGAATAAAGAGATCAAGTCGTTAGTCATCGCCCTTGGCACGGCCATTTCGGACAGTTTTGATATCAGCAAACTCCGTTATCATAAGATTATCTTGATGACTGATGCCGACGTAGACGGAGCCCATATCCGCACTCTCCTTTTAACACTTTTTTACCGCTACTTCCCGCAGATTATCGAGAATGGGCACTTATGCATTGCCCAGCCGCCCTTGTTTCGTCTACAAAAAGGGAAAGAGATTCATTATGCATATTCGGAGGGGGAAAAGGAAAAGCTACTGAAAGCGATGGGAACACAGAGCGTAGGGGTCCAGCGTTACAAAGGTTTGGGAGAGATGAATCCGACACAGTTGTGGGAAACAACATTGAATCCGGAAGTCCGCGTTTTAAAGAGAGTGGAAGTGGGGGATGCGGTTGCTGCGGATAAACTCTTCGATATTTTGATGGGAGAAGTGGTGGAACCGCGCAAAAACTTCATCCAGTCGCATGCCATGAGTGTCAAAAATCTTGACATTTAAGTCACTTCCCCTTATTCTCTAATGAATTGAACGTATGATGGAACGCTTAAAGAAATTTTTTGAGGAATCACGCCAGGAACTGAAGCGCGTGAATTGGCCAACCCGCGAACAGACGATCCGTTACACCATGTTCGTGATCGGGCTTTCGCTCGGGCTTTCGGCATTTTTGGGCGTTATTGATTTCGGGTTTTTACAGGGACTAAAAGCAATTCTGCCGATTTATTAACGTTGTAGTATGACAGAGGCAAAAAAAGAACAAAAACAAATTAAGGAGGCACCAAAAAGCGAACGCCGCTGGTATGCAATCCATACGTATTCAGGGTATGAAGACGCGGTGGAGCGTTATCTGAAGCAGCGGGTGGCATCACTGATGATGAGCGATAAAATTTTCAATGTGGTTGTTCCGAAAGAAGTGAAAATTCGCGTGAAAGGCGGAAAGCGGCACACGATGGAAGAAAAGATTTACCCCGGGTACGTGTTGGTGGATATGGTGATGGATCACGATTCATGGTCGGTGGTGCGGAACACGCCGCGCGTAACCGGCTTTGTGGGCGCCGACAGTTCTGTCCCTACGCCGCTTTCGCAGGAAGAGATTGATTCTTTATTGGTTAGAATGGGACAGCGCGAGACGAAGTTCAAGGTGGATTTGCGCTTGAACGAGCTGGTGCGGATTGCGGATGGGCCGTTCAAGGATCAAGAAGGAAGGGTTTCGGAAGTGGACGAAGAACACGGTAAGGTGAAGGTAATGGTCCCCATCTTCGGTCGCGATACTATTTTGGAACTTGACTCGTTGCAGGTAAGAAAGATATAACTAACCATCTATGGCAAAACCCATCAAAACAACTTTGAAATTGCAGATTGAGGCAGGGAAAGCAAATCCGGCGCCGCCGATCGGTCCTGCGCTCGGTCAGCACGGAGTGAACATTCAGCAATTTTGTCAGCAGTTCAATGAGGCGACAAAAGAAATGCACGGCGATGTGGTGCCGGCGGAGATTACGATTTATGAGGATCGTAGTTTTACATTCAAATTAAAGACTCCACCCGCCTCCGCTCTTCTGAAGAAGGCGGCAGGCATCGAGAAGGGCGCGGCAACGCCCGGGACGGTAAAGGTAGGCAAGGTGAGCCGGGCGGACTTACGAAAAATCGCGGAGAGAAAGATGGAGGATCTGAATACTACGGACGTAGATGCGGCTATGAAAATCATCGCGGGTACGGCAAAAAACATGGGAATTGAGATCGTCGATTAAAGGATTTGACTTCAAGAAGACGGGCTGGAATAATCATTTCAGCTCGTTTTTTATTACAATAAAGGGGAAAAAAGATGAAAATCAATCCACGTTTTATGGTGATTGAGGGCCTTTCCGGTTCCGGAAAAAGCACCCTAGCAAGGCGTATTGTGGCGCGTTTGGAAGCTGAACGTGCGCCGGCATTTTATAACGCAGAGCCGACCAAAGAGAACCCGATGCCGTTCGGGAAAGTGATCCGCCAGATCATCGAGGGGCGGAAGCTCGACCAATCAGAGGTATACGCTTGTATCGGTGCGATTTGGTGTCTCTACGAGCAACTTGCGAAAAGCAGTGCAAATTGGAGAACGCAGATGCGCCCCCTCCTCATTTATAAATTGTTCGACAATATTGAAAGCAAGTTGTCTCAAATGGCAGACTTGGGAGATAAAAAAAATCTCCTGAACGAACTTGAGTTACAGACGCTTTTCCTGATCGACCGCAGATATGATTTGGAGTATGCCATCGAACCAAAGACAGCCCGGGGAAATATTCTGGTACAGGATCGGTATGAGCTCACCACTTTTGCATACGGTGGAAGCCGCGGACTTTTTATTGAGGACATGTGGAATCTGCAAGTGTTGATTACGGGCGAACATTACCGCGTGCCGATTTTGACTGTTGTGTTTAAGGTGGATCCGGCGACTGCTGCCGCGCGCTTGCAAAGTTCCGGGAAAACTCTGGATCGGTTTGAAATGACCGCGGAGAGCCTCCAAAAAATCGATGCCGAATACGATTCAGCGATCGAGTTTTTGCGTAGAAAACACCAGGCTATCGCGGTGGAAGATCGTGCAACATGGCACGGGATTACCACGATCGATGCGAACCGTCCCGAAGATGAAGTGTTCGATGAACTTTGGCGGTTGGTCAGCAGTATTTTTCTTCGGTAGCAAAAGATCCCCGTTTTCCACGGGGATTTTTATTTCTCAAAAGCAGATTTTCGTTGTATTATGATCAGGTATGAGGATTCCAACGATTGGGCTTGAGATCCACGCGGAACTAAAAACTACCACCAAGATGTTTTGCGCCTGCCCGAACAATCCCAGCGAGAAACGTCCTAATACGAACGTATGTCCCATTTGTTTGGCGCACCCAGGGGTATTGCCGGTGGCAAACCGCGTCGCGATCGAGTCGGTTATCCGGACGGGGCTCGCGCTTCACGGCACGGTAGCGCTTGATTCCCATTTTGACCGCAAAAGCTATTTTTATCCCGATCTGCCGAAAGGATATCAAATTTCCCAGTATGAAAAGCCGCTTATTACGGGCGGGATGCTCCAGAATATCCGAATCCGCCGCATCCATTTGGAAGAAGATACGGGGCGGCTGTTGCATGAACTTCCGGACGGGAAAGTATCAAAAAAAGAAGCGACGTATGTGGATTATAATCGCGCAGGCGTGCCGCTTATGGAACTGGTGACGGAACCCGATATCAAAACAGCGGAAGAGGCAACTGCATTCGCTAAAGAACTGCAGCTTATTTTGAGGTATCTGGGTGTCTCCGATGCGGACATGGAGCATGGCCAGATGCGGGTAGAGGCGAATATCAGTTTAGATATGGGCACTAAGGTGGAGGTAAAAAATATCAACTCCTTCAAAGCGGTCTTTGGTGCGATCCAGTACGAAATAAAGCGCCAGAGTGAGGTACTCGATGAAAAAAGAAAGGTAGCACAGGAGACGCGGGGATGGAACGATAAAAAAGGAATCACGGAAAGCCAGCGGTCCAAAGAATCCGCGCATGATTATCGGTATTTCCCGGAGCCGGACATTCCGCCGCTCGATCTGCGCGTGTTTGATCTGGAGCATCTCAAAAACGCTGTTCCCGAATTGCCGGACGCAAAACGGAAGCGGTTTGCCGAAGAGTTCGGAATCCATCGCGAGCAGGCGAATCTATTGGTGGAGAATAAAGAAGTCTCCGAGTATTTTGAAAAGGCCGCTTCGGAACTTAAGGAGAAAATGCCGGAAGCGGATTACATACTTTTAGTGAATTATTTTACAACGGATTTGTGGTCACTGATGAACAAAAAAGGAGTCGCGCTCGGCGAGTTAAAAATTCTGCCCGAGCACCTGGCGCATTTAGTGATGTTTATCAGGAAGGGGACGCTCTCAAGTCGTCTTGCGAAGAATCTTTTGCAGAAAATGTTTGAAACAGGCGAGGACCCCGAGACATTGATGGAATCATCGGGGGTAAGGGTTATGCAGGATGTCGGGGAACTCGAAAAAATCGTGGACGAAATAATCAAGAAAAATCCGAAACCGGCGGAGGATTACAAAAAAGGCAATAAAAATTCGGTTCAGTTTCTAATCGGACAAGCTATGGCGCGCACCAAAGGTCAAGCAGATCCAGAGAAACTAAAAGAGTTTTTCGAGAAGAAGCTACGATAAAGAGAAAATAGAAGTTTAAATTCACCTTCGGTTGACTTTTTTATAAAAACAGAGGTAACATTATTGTAGTAGTTCGTTAAAAATTTAGAAGGATAAGTTCATATGTCAAAGTATATTGGAGACGTGTTTGATTTTCCAAAAGTGATCGTAACTCGGTTTGAAGATGAGAGTATAAAAGGTTTGCGAGAGGGAGACCATATGTTTGTAAGCGTTGCGAAAGCGGGCAATGGAGATGTTGGTTTCACTATCCTTTTTCAACGGGGCAAGAAATTGATCCAATTTAGGACATCAAGCCGGAGATCTCCCGAGTTCCATTTTAGCGCAATTCTTTCATCAACAACGATATCCGAATATGCGATTTTACGTATGGTGGAAATGATCGTTCTTATCTCGGGAAGGATGAGCGCCCGTTTAATTGGCAGAACGCACCGTGGTGAATACGAATTTGTTTTGGGATAGAGGCATTCCCCCACATATACGTGGGGGTTTTTATTTCAAGAATTTTTTCATCAGTGAAAATGTTTGTTTTCTGTCCGAAATCCAATGAATGCGCTTGTCGCGCTTAAACCAGGTCATCTGCCGTTTTATGTATTGGATACTTGCCCGTTCCCATTCCGCTTTCATGACTCTGTCAGTAAGTTTTTTCTGGATATAGAGACACAAAATACGATATTCAAATCCCAGTCCTTCAAGTCGCTTCCAGGAAACTCCTTTGCCTGTTCGTGGATTGTGGAGTTGTCGGATCTCTGTAAGCATGCCCCCGCGGAGACGTTTTAGAAGCCGCGCGTGTATAAGTCTTTTGAGTTCAGTTTTATTCTTCGTGATCCCGATTATCAACACATCATCCTGAAACGGTTTTTGGGTAAGCACAGGAACTTTTCCAAGCGCTTCAATAATTTCAAGTGCGCGGATCAGACGGCGAGGATTATGGGGGTCGATGGCTATTGCACGTCTAGGGTCTTTCTGCTGCACTATCCGGAAAAGTTCTTGTGTCGTCTTTTTCTCCAGCTTTTTTCGAAGTGCGAAGTTTGGTTTTACTTCTGGGATGACGATGCCATCTGTCACCGATTGAATATAGAGTCCCGTTCCACCGCAAAGAATAGGTAGCTTGCCTCGCTTTAAGATATTTTGGATGGCGACACGGGCAAGACACTGATACTCGGCAACCGTAAAGGTTTGTTCGGGGTTCGCAACATCGAGCAAGTGATGGCGAACGCCGCGCATCTCGTGCTTTGTTATTTTTCCGGATGTAATATCGAATCCTTTATAAACCTGCCGTGAATCGGCGGAGACAACTTCTCCGTTATATCGGCGCGCCAAAAAAACCGCTAAAGAACTTTTTCCGCTGGCAGTTGGGCCAAGAACAACGACCAATTTTGGTGCGCTGTGCTTACGTCCGTTCGCGGATTTCTTTTGTGATTTTTTTAACAAATTCTTTTGTCGGCAACGTTTCCGTTTCTTTTTTGTTGCGCGTGCGTATATTCACTGCGTTGGAACTCGTTTCCTTTTCGCCCACGACAAGGATGTAGGGAATTTTAAGTAACTCGGCTTCACGAATGCGTTTTCCAAGTGTTTCGTTCGAAGGCGCCAGTTCCGCGCGACACCCTGCTTTTTTCAGTTCTTCAAGCACTTTTTCTGCATATTCTTGCTGTTTTTCACTTACCGCAAGGATTTGCACTTGTGTCGGAGAAATCCATGTCGGAAGCGCTCCTGAATAGTGTTCTAAGAGTACCATCATAAACCGCTCGGACGAGCCAATGATCGCTCTGTGGACCATTACGGGCCTTTTTTCTTTCCCGTTCGCATCAATATAGGAAAGGTCAAAACGTTCGGGAAGAAAAAAGTCTATTTGTACGGTCGAAAGTTGCCACTCGCGTCCCAGCGCGTCGGTGGCAATCAGATCCATTTTGGGAGCATAGAATGCCGCTTCTCCGGGCCCGTCAAAATATTCAATTCCATTCCTTTTCATGATTTTTTCTGCCCATTGTTCCACCTTATCCCATGTGGTGCGATCTCCAAGATACTTTTCAGGATGCTCTTTATCGCTGGTGGAGAGGCGGTAGCGATACTTAAAATCGAACGTTCGCATAACTTCTTTGGTCATTGCAAGAGCGCGATCAATCTCTTCATCTACTTGGTCTTCGCGACAAAAAATATGGCAGTCATCCTGTGAAAAAGAGCGCACACGTGCCAGGCCGTTTAACTCGCCTGGTTTTTCATCGCGGTAGAGCATTGCGAAGTCCGTGTAACGAATCGGCAAATCACGATAACTTCGGGGTTTGGAGGCGTAAATCTGCGTATGCTGGGGACAATTCATCGGTTTGAGGTAAAATTCTTCCTCTGAATAGTTTGAATGCACACTAAAGAGATTCTCTCTATATTTGTTGTAATGCCCGGATGTTTTAAAAAGGTCAGCTTTTACGATTTGTGGGGTCCATACTTGCTCATATCCTGCCGCTGTTTGTAATTCTTCAATATAATCGTTCAACGATTGACGGATAAATGTTCCACGGGGAGTAAAGAGTGGGAGTCCACTTCCGACAAGCGGAGAGAAAGTAAAAAGGTCCAACTGCTTTCCTAATTTGCGGTGGTCTCGTTTTTTTGCTTCTTCCCGCAGCACTAGATAATTCGACAATTCTTCTTTGTTGGCAAATGCCAGCCCATAGATGCGGGTGAGCATTGTTTTATTCTCATCTCCTCGCCAGTAGGCCCCCGCAACACGGTCAAGTTTGAAGGATGTGGGATCAATTGAGCGCGTATCTTCTACGTGGCCGCCACGGCAGAGATCGGTAAACTGGCCCGATGTGTATAGAGATAGTGTTTTCCCTTCCTCTGCGAATTCGTTGATCAACTCCAGTTTGTAGGGATTTTTCGAAAAATGTTTTTTTGCGTCGGAGACAGAGATCTCCTTCCGTTCAAACGAGTTCCAAGAGGGAAGGATTTCCCGCATTTTTTCTTCGATCTTAGTAAGATCGGCGTCCGAAATAGGTGTTAGAAATTCAAAATCGTAATAAAAGCCGTTTTCGATAGCCGGACCAATGGTATTTTTTGTCCCCGGATATAACTCAAGAACCGCAGCGGCCAAAAGATGGGCGAGTGAATGGCGGATATGATCCAGTTTTTCTGCTTTATCCATAGTGTTCATTATACCCGAATTTTCACGTTATTTTCAATTTCAGTGAATTTTTGTGTTAGCTTGCAAATCATTCTATTTTAATGCATGCTCTTTGTAGTTCATATTTCTACCAAATAAGATAAGAAAGGAATACCGATGTATCCGCTCCATGATTTTTTCGTTGATTGCAAAAAGACCGGTTTTATCTTTGTGTACGAATCGTTTGAAGAAGCTCTGGATCAATTCCAAAAGATTCGGACGTCTTTAGATCGATTTCAAGCACCCGATGGTACGTATAAAGTGGCGCCCTGTCCTTATTTGCCCGATCAGATGGATGAGGTGATGGATGATATGACTGCATCCGTCTTAATGCTGGACATCTGCAGTTTGATCGAAAAAGATCCAAAGGATGGACTTACGGAAAAGCCGTTCGATTTGCGTTTGCCTTTTGACGCTCTCGTGCGCCGATTTATTTACTCAAATATGTGGCTGGGTAATGAAGAGATTGGTCATAAGCTGGTTCAAAAGGCAGTGCGTTATTTGAAACTGCGTCTCGCATTCCAGCCATTTGCATCACAACTGAACGATCTCTACGCTGGCTCTATTGAAAATCTGGATGCGATACCAATCGTGCAATAAATCGAGCCCCCCGCTTTCGCGGGGGATTTTTATAATTCCTTTACCTCGTCGCAGATGAGTTTCGGTTCCTCATCGCGCCATGACAGCCGCCCACTTACCATAATCGCCTTGTTTTCCTGCCAGGCAAGCGGATTTTTTGCGAGTGTATCCGAAAATACCAGAAGCTCAAGATTGTCGTTCAAATCCTCCAACGTTACGAAAAGCATCGGCTGGCCCTTTTTTGTCATAATTTTTTGGATACCAGAAATAATACCGGCGAGTCGCAGGCGTGGCCCCGTTCTGCTTTCTGTCGCGCGCGGGAGCTTCATCACATCCTTGATGGGTTTTACCTGCCCTTCAACTTTTGCAAGGTATGCTTTGAACGGATGATCCGTGATATAGAGGCCGAGCAATTCCTTTTCCCACAGGAGCAACGTTTGTTTGTCCGCGGCGGTGGCAGGACGCATCCGAAGCGTCGCGAATGTTGCGGAAGAACCGAAAAGGGAGGTTTGGTTACTCCCCGCTATTTTCTTGGCCGCTTGATTGAATCGGATGAGTTCCTCGATATTTTCAAGCGCCTGTCCGCGCTCTACGCCGAGTGAATCAAATGCCCCTGTTTTTATCAGCGCCTCGAGCGATTTTTTGTTCAGGTCACGGTGTTCAATGCGCGAAAGAAATGTCGTAAGGTCGGCGAACGGACCGTTGTGGTTGCGGTCTTCAATAATGGCGTGGGCGATATTTGCACCAAGATTCTTGATTGCCAAAAGCCCAAAACGGATGTTCGGACCGTCTACGGCAAAATTTTCCGAACTTGCGTTGATGTCCGGCGGCAGCACCTGGAGCCCCAGATGCTTGACCTCGTCCACTAGAAAGTTAATCTCTTCAATGTCGGTTCCGGAGACATTCAGAAGACTCGTCATGAATTCTTGCGTGTAGTGAGCCTTCAAATATGCCGTTTCATAACTCACCATGGCGTAACACGCGGCATGACTGCGATTGAAACCATAGCGGGCGAACGGCGGAAAAAGTTCCCAGATTGCTTGGGCGGTTTTTGCGGGGATGCCGTTCTTTACCATGCCATCGATCAGTTTGTTTTTCTGTTCCTCCAGAAGTTCTTTGATCTTTTTCCCGATCGCTTTTCGGAGCGTGTCGGCTTCCGCGAGTGTAAAGCCCGCGAGGTCGCGTGCGATGCGCATCATCTGTTCCTGATACACGCCCACGCCGTAGGTATTTGCAAGAATAGGTGCAAGACGCGGATGCAGATAGGTAATCGGCTCACGTTTATGCTTACGAGCGATGTAGTGGGGGATCAGCTCCATCGGTCCGGGACGATACAGAGAAATCATCGCGATGATATCTTCAAGCTCGGTCGGTTGAAGTTCTTTCAGATACCGGCGCATGCCAGAAGATTCCAACTGAAAAACTCCAGTGGTGTCTCCCGCACGGTAGAGTGCGAATGTTGCTTTGTCATCGAGCGGAAGTTTATCAACATCCACCTCTTCGCCGCGCGTCTCGCGGATAAGGCGCAATGTTTTTTCGATAATCGTTAGGTTTTTGAGCCCCAGAAAATCCATCTTAATAAGTCCAAGCGCCACAACGCTGTGCATCCCAAATTGAGTGATGATGGTTTCGTCTCCTTGGGGTGCGCGTTGGAGCGGCAAGAAGTTAGTGAGCGGTTCGGGAGAAATCACAATGCCGCAGGCATGCACGGATGCGTGGCGGGCGGTTCCCTCAAGCCGCATAGCTTCGTCCAAGAGGCGGCGGACATCTTCCTCGGCATCGTAGCGCGTTTTCAGTTCCGGAATCATCTCGAGCGTTTCCGGGAGCGTTTTATTGAACGGGATGAGTTTTGCAAGGGCATCACAGAACGCATAGGACATTCCGAGCGCTCGTCCGGTATCTCGTATGGCCGCCCGCGCCGCCATGGTACCGAACGTGATAATCTGGGCCACGCGGTCCTCGCCATATTTTTGGCGCACATATGCCACTACCTCATCCCGACGAATGTCAGTAAAATCAATGTCAATATCGGGTACTTCGATGCGGTCGGGGTTCAAAAAACGCTCAAATAATAATTCATATTTGATGGGGTCGATGTTGGTGATCCCAAGTATATAAGAAACCAAACTACCCGCCGCCGAACCGCGGCCGGGGCCGACAACGATGCCGTGGGATTTTGCCCACAGGATAAAATCCTGCACGATCAAAAAATAATCGGAGAAGCCCGTTTTTTCGATCACTCCAAGTTCGGTTGCAAGGCGTTCTTCAATAACGGAAGTGATCTCCTTAAATCTATTCCCTACACGTTCGTTCACAAGTTTTTTCAGATAGTCGAAAGAAGAAACTTCTCCGTCCGGCAAAATAAATTTCGGCAAGTACGTTTTTCCGAGTTCGAGGGTTACATTGCATTTCTCGGCGATCGCGTTCGTATTTTCTATCGCCTCGGGAATATCGGAAAAAATTTCTGCCATCTCATCGGGCGAGCGTAACGAGAGATCATATTTTTTTAACGACATTCGATCTTCGTCATCCAAGCGGCTATTGGTCTGTACCGCTAGTAAAATTTCGTGCGCGGTTTTTTCTTCGCGCGTGATGTAGTGCACGTCGGAAGTGGCAACGAGCGGAATATGAAATTTTTGGGATAGCTCAATCATTGGCGCATGAAGAAGAGACGCGTGTTCCTGTTTTGTGTGTGGCTGTACCTCAAGATAAAAATCATCGAGGAACATTTCTTGATACCACCGCACCAGCGTTTCCGCCTCCGCCATTTTTTTTGCCGCAATCAGTTTGGAAAGTTCGGACGACGGACATCCGGAAAGACAAATCAGTCCTTCGCGATGTTCCGCAAGTAATTCTTTGTCAATGCGTGGCTTGTAATAGAATCCTTCCAAGTTGGATTTTGTGACAAGTTGGATCAGATTTCTCCATCCCGTATTATTTTTCGCAAGAAGTGTGAGATGATAACGCGCGTCGTCAATTTTTGCGCGCTTCTGGAGCCGTCCATACGGCGCAATGTACGCTTCGAGCCCAAAGATCGGTTTCACTCCGCATTTTTTTGCGGCCTTGTAAAATTCCACCGCGCCGTAGAGGTTGCCGTGGTCGGTGAGCGCGATCGCATCCATCCCAAGTTCCTTCACGCGATCGAGAAGCGGATCGATTTGCGAGAGTCCATCAAGAAGCGAGTAGTGGGAGTGGACGTGAAGGTGTGTGAAGCGCGACATAGGTTTGGATTCGGATTTGCCTTAATTCTAAAAATTGTTTTTCGGAGTTTCAACGTGTTGATAACTAATTTTTTCCTGATTTTTTCCATTTTTGAACACGCGTCTTGCACTTTGTAAATTTTTTTGACAACCCGCATGGTAAATTTCAAAAAAATAAAAACCGTCCCATTTTCATAGGACGGCGATGTCATTTTTTGTCATTTGAAGCATCTTTCAACCGTAACGACGTGAAACACGTTATCATATCGTTAGAAGGAATAGAAAGAATGGTACGCGTTGCTTCAATATACCCTTGATTAATGCCGACTACTGTCCCTGAACGGTCTATAAGAGGACTCCCTGAACTTCCGGGGCATATAGGGAGGCTCGAAAGAATATAGTGCGGAGAAGAAAATTCTTTCGGCAGGAAATTAGACGGGAAAAGCCATCGAGACGTGCTTTGTTTTTCGATCAAGCCCTCCGACGCGACCCACGGAATACCATATTGCATCCCTACCGTCATGACGCGATCGAGGAGTCCGATCTCGTCCGAATTTCCCAAGGGGAGCGGTGCGGGGAGTTCGGTATCGGCATCCCGTGGAACCACAGACGCCAGATCATTTCTTTGGTCAATTTTCTCTAGGACGCAAGAAAATTTTTTGCCCCCTTCGAACCGGACGGTAATGATTGGATTTTTTATGCAGATTGTATCGTCAAAGAATAGATGTGCATTTGTCACAATAAAGGACTTCCCCTCGAGTTCCGTTATAAAACAAGAGGCTATCACAAAGTAGAGAGAGTCAGCACTTTGGACTGTGATTCTGCCGGTTGCGGCAGAAACTTTTCTTATCAGTTCTACGCGCTTGTATTCTTTCCACGTGTCATATCCTAATTGCAGCGTGATTGCCAAAATACAGAAAGTAAGAATTTCAACCGCATGTTTTTTCATGGTGCATTTCCTTATAAAAATTATTATTCAGAACTACCTTTAGATTACGCCTAGGCGAGAGAGCAATTACAAGCAAGTCGAAAATATAAAAATCCCCCATCAAAAAAAGATGGGGGACTGGATAGCTACATATACTTCCGAAGTTCTGCAACCTCTTTCTTGCGGTTCTCGAGACGCGCATTCGCATTCGTGAGTGCCTGGATGAGGGAAGTTGCTGCATCCCGGATCAAAGCGACCCGTGCGCGGATTTGTTGAATGCGGCGCTCTCTCCACGCGGTCTTACGATCTGCTCTTTCTAGTTCATTTGTAACCTGGGTGTGGTTCGCGGTGATCTGCGCCGCGCAGGTCGCGATTGCAGTTTTTGCTTCATCGGGTGCAGTATATACACCGCCCATGGCCTTCACAGAATTCTTTGTCGTTGAAATCATCGTCCCTGGCAGTAGTTCTGTGACAAGTTCAATTACTTCCGGGCTGATCTTATCGCGCAGCGTTTCGCGGTACCTTTCTACTTCAGCTTGCGCATCAGCAAAAAGTTGCTCGAATTTCGCAAGTCCGAACTTTGCCTTTTTTCGATGTGTTACCAAGATGACGACGATGAGGAGAATTAGAACTAGGATTGGATGCATAAATTACTCCTTCCAGAAAATATGAATTATTGATTTGTGAAAAATGAATTATTTAGAACAAACTACCAACTTTACTTTCAACTCATTGTGCTGATCCCATTGTATCTCTCTCTCTCTCTTATTTGTCAATACCGCCAAACCATTGGAAAATAAGGGATTTTTTGCTTGTAGTATGTGGCAGAATGCTTCAAAATAGAGCTATTGATGGCTAAGAGAAGATACATCATCGGCATTGATGAAGTGGGCCGGGGGCCGCTTGCGGGACCGGTTATGGTCTGTGCGGCGCTTTTTCCGAGCGATTTTCCGTTTCGGCTCCATGCCAAAAAATTGGGTGTTCCGCTCCGCGATTCCAAGAAACTGACTGAACGCGCAAGGGAACTGTGGGATGCATCTTTTAGGACGGATATGCGCGTTGCGTTCGCTCTTGCAAGTAGTTCATCCAAATTGATTGATAAAACCCATATCGGAATAGCCACACTCATGGCAGTTGATAAAGCGCTTTTAAAACTCGCTCGTCGCTATGGGCATAAAATAACGAACGCGAAAGTTTTTTTGGACGGGGGACTCTATGTTTCACCGCGCATCATACAGAAGCTTCATATCAATACCCATCCGCGTACGATCATTAAAGGAGACGAAAAAATTCCTGCGATTCGTGCCGCCTCGATCATCGCGAAAGTGGCGCGGGATCGCCTGATGGTAAACATGGCGAACCAGTATTCCGGGTATGGCTTTGCGAAGCATAAGGGATATGGGACAAAAGCGCACATCAGAGCTATAAAAAAACGCGGGATTTCCGCCATCCACCGCCGGAGTTTTTTAAAAATATGAAAACTGCTGTATAATACGTTCATCATTATGCCGGTTCCCCCCCCCGCCGATAATCCAGAATTATTGAAAGTAAGTTCGCGTGTACGCACGCGTCTTTCGGACGTGGATTTTTCACATCACCTTTCCATGCGCGGACTTTTTAAACTCTCGTTCCGTGCGTTTAAGAGCCGTTCACTGCGAACCATTCTCACAACCTTAGGCATCGGCGTGGGTATCGGCACCGTGCTTTTTTTGGTGTCTTTGGGATTCGGGCTGGAACGCATCTTGGTTGAGCAGATCGCGAAAACGGAGGATTCGCTCTATTCCATGGAGGCATATTTTCCTTCCGAAGAGGTGTTTGGTATTTCAGAAAAAGAATTAAAGGCGGTGGGCGAAGTTCCACGCGTGGTCGAGGTTTCACCGATTGCGGATCTTTCAGGCGAGATGCTCGCACAAAATACAAGTGGAAATGTGAAAGTGCGTGTGGTGGAGCCGAGTTATTTCCGTCTTTCGGGCACCGTGCCGGAGCTCGGTACTCCTTTAGTAGAAGGGGATCCGAATGGAGTGGTCATCACGAGCGCCGTGCTCAAATTCTTTAATCTTGAACCGAGCCAAAAAACCCTTGGGATTCCGTTCAATCTTTCCGTTGCCCTTCCGCAGGAGTTTGTGCTTCCCCAGCAGTTGAAGATTGTGGGCATTATTCAGGACGATGCGCTTGACCCCACGGTTATTGTGCCGCGCGGGTTATTGCCGGGGGCGACACTTCAGTACCGGAGCGTTTTGGTGCGTGCCGCGGCGGCGGATGATGTGCTTACCGTGCGCGACACGCTGTTGGAGCGCGGATTTTCCATCACCGCAAAACTGGATTTGATCAACCAGGTAAAAAAGGTCTTGACCATCGCCACGGTTATTTTGGGCGCATTCGGCGTAACCGCGCTTACGGTCTCCGCGATCGGAATGTTCAACACCATGACGATTGCATTGCTGGAACGCACCTACGAAATCGGCATTATGAAGTCCTTGGGTGCGACGAACGGCGACATCCAGCGGCTTTTCTTGATGGAGGCATTTCTGATGGGATTTCTAGGAGGCGTGATGGGGTTGATTATCGGAATCTTGGGTGCCGACATCTTTAATCTTGCGCTGAATTTGCTTGCAAAATCACTGGAAGGAAAAGCAGTCGATCTTTTTGACCGGCCGTGGTGGTTTATTTCGGGGCTCGTTGGGTTTGCGTCGCTTGTAAGCTTGATCACCGGTTATTATCCGGCCCGGCGCGCCGTCAAACTTTCTCCGCGCGAAGCATTTAAGAAGTAGCCCGCGCGTGTTGTTCTTTTAAGACCTTCTCGTCCGCAAGAAGAGTCTGAAACTTTGTGGTAATACGATGGGGCGTCTGTCCTCGCAGTCCCAATCCGCCAGCTTTTCTGGGCAATGACAAAACTTTTTCAAAATTTTCCCATGTGATAATTGAGCGGAGTTTTTCACCGGTGATTTCATCGAATCGCTCCATATCTTCGACGGTGGAAACGGAAGTGGCACCTTCCAAAATCCAGCGGCGTATGGCCTTTGTCTCCTCCGCAAGGAGGGTCTTGGGGTGGCGTTCTAGTTTTGCGATTGCTTTGTCGGCAAAACGCCATTCATTGATGAATCTGTCACATTTTTTTGCAAGAATTTCCGCGGTTGTCTTCCAAAGACCCGTCCCGCCTTCCAAAAAGGGAGTGTCCAGAAGCCGTGCAAACGTACCCGGCTCAATAAGGCCATGCAGTCGCTTTCTAAGGAACGATTCAAAGCGCGCGCGCGTCTCTTCTGGATACCCTTCGAGCAGTAGGAGCCCAAGCGCCTTGATGCGCACCTCTTCCATTTTAAGTTCGGGGTAGAGCGCTTTCAATTTTGAGAGAGTGTGAGAATCTCCCGCTCCACCCTCTTCACCTTCCGGCACGGCATCCTCCTCCGGAGATTTACCAAAAGGATTTTCCTCCATGGTAATTTCCTCAACAGATTTTTCCGCCGGAAGTTTTGAATCTTTTGACGGTGCTCGTTCCTCCGTTCTCATAATTTTCCCGTCACGCACGTAGAAAATTTTCCGCACATCACGAAGTGTCCACACTTCGTGCGTGACCATGATAATGGTTTTCCCATCTTTTTCGTTTAGCTCCCGCAACTGGTCAAGCACGATTTTTGCGTTGGTGGTATCCAGGTTTCCCATAGGTTCATCCGCAAGAATGACGAGCGGATCATTCGCCAACGAACGGGCAATCGAAACACGTTGCTGTTGTCCGCCGGAAAGTTCATTGGGGTACCGCACCGCCAAATGGTCCAACCCAAAACGCATCAAAAGTTCCTGCGCGCGCTTTTTTGCATCGTGATCGGGAATTCCCAAAAACGCCATCGGGAGCGCGACGTTTTCCAAAACCGTGATGGTGGGGATGAGGTTAAAATTTTGAAAGACAATTCCGATTTTTGTCTGGCGCATGATTGCAATTTCGGTGGGGGAAAGCGTGAGGATATTTTTCCCGTCGATCCACACGCTTCCGGTTTGTGGTTTTTCAATACCGGCAACCGCATAGAGGAGCGATGTTTTTCCGCAACCGGAAGGCCCGAAAAATGCGGTGTATTCTCCGGGAAAAATTTTGAGCGAAACGTCGTCCAGCGCTTTCACTTCTTTATTGGTTCCGGGATCGTACGTAAACGAAGTGTTCCGCAGTTCTACAATTGGTTTCTTTTCTTGTTCCATAAGGGGTTAGTAACAAAATTCTTTGATACGCGACACCAACTGCGGAAGCGGCGCGTTCCGCAAAACAATCGGGACCTTTTGCTGTGCGGAGAATTCATTCAAGCGCTCTGTAGAGTCACCCAAAATGACAATCTGCGAATGGCTTGCCTCCGGCTCTTTCTTTAGATCCGTTACCACTTCTGTGGATTCAAGCGAAGGAGGCGTGTCGTCAACCACAATGAGCTGTGGATGAAACATATTGGAAAATTGCTCCGCGCGGCGTTCGTCAAAAGCACCGTGTACCTCGATGTTTGCAGGTGCAAGCTCAATCGTTAAAAAATCAATGAGGTTGATATTCCGGCTTACGACCACAATATCCTTATGAGTAGATTCCATGCTTTCAGAATATAGGTTATTTTATTATGTTACGTGGTGTTACAGGCGATTTTTTAAAATTATTCTCTAAGTTAGTGATTCAAATGTGTATATATGAATGAATTTCTTATTTATCGTTTTTAGTTCAGCGAGAATGGAATTATTACGAAAATTCTAAGGAATTTCAAGTAAAAATACTTAAAAATTATTTCAGAAAGGACAAAAAAACTGATATAATTTATGGGATGCGTAAATTTCGTTCCGTTTTTGCCTTTATCTTTATTCTGCTTCTCTCGCCGGGTTTTGGTTCTCCCAAAATTGCCGAAGCCGCAACCTACACTTTTACGCAGACCAACTGGAGCGGATCTGCGGATACTCCCGGGAGTCCAACCATTTTATTAAACGGTCCTAATAATACCGGGGCAACCAGTTTTGCAACCAGCAGTTCCAATATAACACGTTCTGCAACTGCCGTCACAACCCAGTTTGCAACAGGGAGTATTACACAGACTGATGACACAACGAGTGTCACTGGGTTCAACTATACCGGTAAAACATTTACATCAACGACCATTTCCGGAACCGGAAGCGCCGCGAAAATTATTTTGGGCACGGCGCTCTATCCGAAGGCGGATATGGTGCGGGGGAATCAAGGTGGTCTTTTTGCTTACTATGCAAATTCCGCCGGAACGTTTGGGTCCGGTTCTTTTTTTGGGCCGGATGCCGGTAGTCAGACAAATCCAGAACTTGTGGATATTGATAACGATGGCGATCTCGATATTATTTATTCGATTTCGACCCAAAATCCGAATATCGGTGTTTTAGAAAACCAAGGTACCGCACAATCCTCAAATTTTGTTTCCGTAACCACGCTTAGTAAATTAGGTTCAGTAGCTGCTAATTATGATATGAATGTATTGGAATCTAAGGTGGGGGTTGGAGATGTCAATCATGATGGTCTCTTTGATATTGTTATTGGGAAAAACGGCGGCCAACTCGATCTTTTATTGAATGTGGGCACGCTCGGATCGCCATCCTTTTCTCTTACGACGTTCTGGTTAAATGCTTTTGACTTTGGGACAGGCATTGATCCGTCTTTTGCGGACATCAATCGCGATGGGTGGGATGACCTTATATTAGGAGAGAGTACGGGAAAACTGAACGTGTACTATAACACCAAAAACACAGCGACCGTACATACACTCTTTAGCACAACGCCGAGTTTAGCGAATTGGTTGTGTGGTACTGGTCAAATTTGTGATGTTGGCAGCGATTCGTCGATAGATTTCGGCGATATAAATGGAGACGGGGACACTCTTGATCTTGCGGTAGGAAATAATGGCGGAAGTGGTGGTGGCTATGTCTATTTTTATCTACACACCAGTTCTACGCACACCTGGGCATCGTCGCAGAACCTTTCTATTAATGATTATCCACTTGCGCCTGCATTGGGTGACTTAAATAACGACCTGAATTATTACGGAAACGGGTCGTACACATCCGGTGTTTTGGATACGGGTCAAGCGGCTACGTTTTCTACGGTTAGTTTCGTTTCCTCGACTCCTGCCAACACTCAATTATCTATACAACTGCGCGCAGGGAATGTGGCAACCGTGGATGGTACCTGGACGGGCTGGCAAGCGCTTTCGGGGAGTGGCGCGACTGTTCCCGTGGGGCTAAACAGTGCCACACACCGGTACGTGCAGTATCAGGCAATTGCTACAACCACCAATGCGCTTGTCACGCCATCACTCGACTCTATCACCATCAATTATGGCTGGCAGAGGAACGACTACCTGATCTCGAACATTTTTGATGCTTCCTCTACGTACAACTTTCTGACCAGTTTAACCTGGAATGAATCTCCCTCTTCAAATAATGCGGTAGCTGTTTCCCTGCGCAGCAGTAGCACCAGCGCCTGGCTCAATTCAGCTGCAACCTCTACCGCGTGGGTTGATTTTACCAGTTCTACTGCGGGGCGTACGCTTACCACTAGCACGCTTGGCGGTACCACCACATCTATTTCGATTGCGGCAATTTCTTCATTACGAACCGGAAATGATGATAGATTTTTCCAGTATAAATTTTCATTTACTACGAATAGCACCAGCACCCCAACCATCTCTTACATGCGGGTGGGGTTTGCGGTGAACGCCGCACCCGGCGTTTCGATTGCAAATGCGTATCAATCCACTTCAACGGATTCCACGTGGGGGAAAGTGTATACCACCTATACTGTGACGGACACCGATACCCCCGCTCCGCGCGTCACGAGCACGCTCCAGTACAGCACGGGTACCGCATGGTCTACTTTTGGGACTGTCGCGAATACCGTTTCTTACACGACAACCACCATATGGCTTGCCACGACGACGGTCCCAAACACGTACGCGAGCGCGATGCAGATTCGCGTCACGGTGAATGATGGCGAATCAGTAAACGCGACAACCACCGCGACGAGTTCCGCGTTTGAGTTTGATTCAAAACGCCCGACTATCTCTACATTCCAGCTCAATTCGCAGACTGACCGACTTACTATTTCTTCTTCCGACAACACCACAACGACGATGCATTTTTATGATTCTGTGACGGATACGGGGTGGATCGCGGCGACTACCTCGCGCGCGTGGACACCTGTGTTGAGTAGTGACAATACGGAGTTGGTGAATCTCCAGGTGCGTGACTACTACGGAAATATCAGCACCTCTTCCGCAAAAGCGCCTGCCGCGCCCGCAGGCGTCACGATTACGGACACTTCAACGGGCGGAACATGGTCGGAACGCATTAATTGGACCGCATACACCACGGCAACCAGCGGCGTTGCATTTTCGAAGTACCAAGTTTATCGCGCCACCTCAAGCGGAGGTACCTACTCACAGATTGGTGTGGATATCGTGGACAGTGCAATTAATTTCTATGTGGACTCCGGGCTTTCTACGACTACAACGTACTATTATAAGGTTGCTGTTATAGATAGTGATGGAGATGCGTCTAACTTTTCTTCAATTGTTTATGACCAGCCCGATGCGGGTACCAGCGTACAATTTAGTTCTGCGAGCGCGACCGGTGGGGAAGGAACAAGTGCCGTAACGGTCCTCATCGCACTCTCGGGAGTTTCCATGAGTCCGGTCACCGTAAATTATGCGGTTGTCACGGCTTCATCAACGGCAACGGGCGGAGGCGTGGACTACACGTTTACAAATGGCACGGCAACCATTGCCGCCGGGGCTACTTCCACATCCGTGGCACTCACGATTGCAAATGATGAAATTTACGAAGGCGACGAGACGGTTGTTCTCGCACTTACAAGCCCCTCCGGCGCTACGCTTGGTACGAATACCAGTTATACCTATACCATCACGGACAGTTCTTCGCCGCCCGCCGTCACGTTCTCGACGTCATCGTCAAACATCAACGAGGGATTCTCCGGAACTTTTTCCGTGCGGCTTTCCGCGGCGTCCGGAGTCACCACCACCGTTCCCTTCACCGTGAGTAGTACGGCGACGAATTACACCATTACACCAAGTCCGGTTGTGATCTCTCCGAGTGCCACATCTAGCACTATAACTATTACTACGACGGATAATAATACGTATACGGGAAATAAAACCGTGATTGCGACGATGGGAACTCCGATAAACGCGAACGCGGGTTCGCCGGCAGTTCACACCGCAACCATTATTGAAGCCACGCAGACCCCGGTGCTTTCGATCGGAAACGCGTCGCAAAACGAAGGAAACAGCGGGACCTCGACCATGAGTTTTACCGTTTCACTCACCGACGCTTCCGCGCAGACGATCACGGTGGATTACACAACCGCTGACGGCACCGCAACCGCGGGAAGCGACTACACGGCCGCAACAGGAACACTCACTTTTTCGCCGGGGCAGACATCCAAAACAGTATCCATCACAATCTTTGGCGACACTATTTACGAAGGTAATGAAACATTCACCGTAACGCTTTCGAACGCTTCACCCACCTCTACTCCTATTAGTACTGCAATCGGCACTGGGACTATTCTAAACGACGAAACTATCTCTACCATCCAATTTAATGGGGTAAATATTTCAAATTCAGAAACCACAACTTCTTATTCCATTCCGCTTGTCCTTTCTCCCGCGTCCGGAAGCACCGTGACCGTAAGTTACGCGACGAGTGGAACGGCAGTCCCGACAACGGATTACACGCTCACCACCGCGTCGCCGGTTTCGATTTCCGCGGGGGCGACGACGTCTTCTATTAATCTCACCATTGTGGATGACTCACTCTATAGTGGGGACCGCACTCTTGCGCTTACTCTTTCAAGTCCGTCCTCCAACGCGCAGTTGGGCGCGAGCACGACATTTTCTTACACGATTCAGGACGATGAAACCATGCCGCAGGCAACGATTTCGAGTGCCTCGACAACGGAAGGAAATTCCGGGACCACCACCCTCACGTTTCCGGTGATCTTGTCCGGTGGGAGCCGATCTACCACAACGGTTGCGTATGCAACTGCGAATGGCACTGCAACCGCCGGAAGCGATTACACCGCCGCAACCGGGACACTCACGTTTTCGCCGGGGCAGACGTCACAATCCATCAACGTGACGATTATCGGAGACATTCATTACGAGTCCGATGAAACATTTGCGGTGACACTCTCGAGTCCTTCTGGGATCACGATTGCGCAAGGAACGGCGACCGGGACAATTGTAAATGATGATTCACAGCCGTCGCTTGCTATCAACGATGTTGTAGCGACGACGGAAGGAAATAGCGGAACTTCACAGATGACATTCACCGTTACTCTTTCCGGAACCACTTCTGGGACCACAACGGTTGCATTTACGACGGTAGACGGTACCGCAACAGTCGCAAATAACGACTACACAGCGAATTCAGGGACACTAACATTTTCTTCCGGCCAAACCACCAAAACAATCGATGTCACAATCGCTGGAGATACCACCTATGAAGCCGACGAGGTCTTTAATGTAGTTCTTTCGAACCCTTCCGGCGCCGTTTTGGGTGATGATACCGGGCTTGGGACGATTACGAATGATGATACCGCGCCCACCATACAGTTCGGAGTCCAATCATCCAATGGGCGGGAAAGCAGTACCACCGTTTCCGTTGCAGTATCCTTGTCGGCGCCGTCCAGCCAGAATATTACGGTTTCTTTCGCGGCGACCGGCGGAACCGCAACCGTGGTTGACGATTATTCGCTTGCGAGCAGTTCTATTACCATTCCCGCGGGTTCGTCGCAGGGGACTTTTACGCTTACGGTAGTAAACGATGAGCTACAGGAACCGGATGAAACTGTGATTCTTACGCTATCGAGCCCCATAAACGCGACGCTCGGAAGCGTGCAAACCTATACGTACACGATTGTAAACGATGATGTGATTTCCGCCGTAACGATTTCTAGCGTGTATTCCACCATCGCGAAAGTGACGTGGACGACAACGCTCGCGGGCACGACCGTTGTTCAGTACGGATTAAGCATTGATAATTTGAATCTTACAAAATCCTATAACGATTCAGTGACGTCGCACATCGCCTATCTGGCAAACCTTTCGCCGGGCACTACTTATTATCTGAAGGTTATTTCTGTGGATACGACCGGCGCTACGAATACCGACGATAACCACAGTGCAGGATATACCTTTACCACAAACAATGGAGCCGTGATTACCGGAGTCGGAAGCGCGAACGTGCGGGATGTGACGGCGGACATCACATGGACAACCAGCAAGGCCGCGACCGCCGGCGTGTTTTATTCCACAACGTCATCACTCGCAAACAGTACCGAGGTGAGCACCACAACAATCCCGCAGGAAAATTACACACAAACCATCTATCTTACGGGGCTGACTCCGCAGACCACCTATTTTTATAAAGTGCGATCCATCGATACGGACGGAAACATCGCGGAAGAATGGAATTCAGGCGCTTACTATTCGCTCACCACAACAGCGGATCAAACTCCTCCGGTTATCTCGAATATCCAGACACCGGTTCGTACACTCGATTCCATCGTCGTGACGTGGCAAACCAATGAAGGTGCCACGGGGATTGTGAATTATGGGACAAGTACCGGTTCATATCCCTCTTCTACAACCCTCGATTCATCCTTGAGTACCACCCACAGCGCGGTTTTGTTGAACCTTACCGGCAATATCACCTATTACTACACCATCACATCAGCGGATACGCTCGGTAACTCGACTACCACGGCGGAGCAAACGGCGGACACAACCGTGACAAGTAACATCGAATATATTCATACGGGAAGCGGGGGCGTTTCGGCGGAAGTTTACAGTCTTTTACAGGATGAGTTGAAGAAACTACAGGATCAGTATCAGAAAGTCGCGGGATTAGACGACACGACGCCGCCGGTGATCGAAAGTGTGCGCAGCGAGGACGTAAAAGCATTCACAGCGTCGGTAAAGTGGAAAACCAATGAGCCCGCCACCTCATTTTTGGAGTATGGCGAAACAGCCGCTTATGGCCTGACCGCGGGTTCTCCCGAGTTGGTGATGGATCATGCGTTTGGATTGAAGAGCCTAAAATTGGGGACTACTTATCACTTCCGCGCCATCTCGGCGGACAAAGCCGGCAACCGAGCCACATCGAACGACTATACATTTACCACGCAGTTCGCGGCAGAGGCGGCCGAAGATCTGGTTCGTACGGGTGACATCGAACAGTTTCAGGACAAGCTAGAAAAAATTATCGAGTCCATGACGCCATCGCTCGTCCCGCCAATTATTTTGGAAGTGAAAGTTGCGAGTACCACGGAAACAAGCGCGGTTGTCACATGGAGAACAAATATCGACAGCACGTCAATTGTGGCGCTCGCGGAGGGAGAAAAATATAAAGCGGATACAACGAATCCCTACACGTCGGAGTTCGTAAAGACGGGGGAAAAATCAAAAACACATGCCGTGGAACTGCAAGATTTGAAGGTCGGGGCAACCTATCATTTTCAGGTTAAGTCGCAGAATGTTTTGGGTGTCGCGGGGAAGGGGAAGGACATGATTTTTAGCACAAAATTTGGCAAGCCGGATCTTGTGATAGCGAACGTGGGTCAGGTTCAAGCGAACATAAAATGGACGACGGATCGCAAGACAACGTCCTACGCGGAATATAAAGAAGTGAAGACCGGAAAAATTATGCGCGCGGGCGACGATATTTTAACGGGTGTACACATTTTACAACTGGGGGGTCTTGCACAGGACACCACCTATGAAGTGCGCGGATATGGTACGGATGAAAGAGAAAACACATTGGAAACCGTTACACGCAGATTCCGAACGCTTATTGATACCAAACCACCAACTGTTTCGGGCGTAAAGATCGAAAACGCCATCATGCCAAACCGCACCGACCGGCTTCAGACCATTGTGTTTTGGAAAACCGATGAACCCGCCACATCCCAGATCTCCTATCAAGAAGGCATCGGGCAGGGGAACGTCCTATCCCAACAGTCGGTACTGGACACCGATCTGGTGACCGATCACGCCGTCATTTTAACCACCTTTAAACCGTCCACCGTTTACCGCGTACAAGTAACTTCCAAAGATGCCAGTGGAAATGTGGGGACTTCGAAGATACAATCGATTCTTACGCCGCAAAAAGGAGAGTCCATCATCGATATCATCTCGCGCAACTTCGAACAGTCATTCCAGTGGCTCAAACAACTCCGTTAATTCTTGACTTTTTACGGTCGGGTTGCTAATCTTCAACCCATACTGTAGCTATGACACGCCTAAGTCATCACTCGAAGTCCAAAGTGGGCCGCCGTCGCTCGCAACTTGCGCTCAAAAAGCGCCTTTTTACGGTATGTTCCGTTTGTAAGGGCCCCACGCTTCCGCATAAAGTTTGTATGCAGTGCGGAGCATATCTCAAAAAAGAAAAAAAGGAGAAAACGACAAGCGCCGTCGCTTCATAATTTCTTTCTTTTCGGATATACTATATTCTGCATGGCAACACGACACCTTGCCCGTACGATTGTTCTCCAGTCTTTTTATGAATGGGATTTTTATGCGCGCGCCACGGATCTGGAACATATTGTGGAGCGCAATTTGAATGAGTTCGGCCCCGGCATTGATGAACCGGAGTTCGTCTGGAGAATCGTAAAAGGCATGATCGAACATTTGGCGGAATTAGACGGCATTATCGCAAAAGCTGCTCCGGAATGGCCCGTGGAACAGATCGCAATCATTGACCGCAATGTTCTTCGAATCGGTTTATATGAATTGCTCTACGCGGACAAGAAAGAAGTGCCGCCCAAGGTCGCCATCAACGAGGCCATTGAGATCGCCAAAGGGTATGGCGGACTCAACTCGCCCCGATTCGTAAATGGAGTATTGGGGACCATTTATCGCGAACTGGTAAAAGAAGAACCCGGCACGGAGATCAAAGATTCTGCTACGAAGAAGGAGGAATAGCGCAGCGAGTTTTTGGTGTCCGCGTCGCTTATTGCACGCATGGCACGTATTGAACGCTTGGAAGAAATATTGGATGTGGAATTCAAAAACATCAGCTTGCTGAAAGAAGCGCTGACTCATCGTTCCTATTTGAACGAACACCCCGATTGGCCGCTTCCGCAAAATGAGCGGCTGGAATATTTGGGAGACGCGGTACTTGAACTTGTGGTGAGCGACGAGCTCTTCCGGCTTTATCCGTCTTCGCAAGAAGGGCAGTTAACCAGTTTGCGGGCGGCTTTGGTGAATTACCAGATGCTTGCGAAAGTGGCGCACGCCATGATGCTCGACGATTATTTGTATCTCTCGCGCGGCGAAACACGGGATCAAGGAAAAGCGCGCGAGGTGATTTTAGCGAATGCGGTTGAGGCAGTGCTTGGTGCGGTGTATCTGGACGGGGGATATGCGGCTGTGAAGGAGGTGGTGGAAAAGTTTGTGCTGGTGCGGCTTTCGGAAGTGCTGGCCAACGAACTCTATCGCGATCCTAAAAGCTCACTACAAGAAATGATTCAGGAAAAACATAAAATCACGCCCTCATATAAAGTACTTTCTGAAGAGGGTCCGGATCACAGCAAGAATTTTTCGATCGGGGTCTATGCGGGGAGTACCTTATTGGCTAAAGGAAGCGGCGCCTCAAAACAGGAAGCGGAAACGGCTGCAGCCCAAGCGGCGCTTCAAGCGATCTACGAGAAAGAAAAATGAAGAATTTTTTGAAACGGATAGAATTGCAGGGTTTCAAATCGTTTGCCACGCGGACGATCCTTGAGTTCCCGGAACGAGTGACGGCCGTGGTGGGGCCGAACGGTTCGGGAAAGTCGAACGTGATCGACGCTTTGCGGTGGGTGCTGGGTGAACGGGAAGCGAAACAACTTCGTGGCGATACGCTCGACACGTTGATTTTCGCGGGGACGCCCAAAAAAGCCGCAGTCAGTTTGGCAAAGGTGACGCTATATTTTAATAACGAATCCCGCGTGTTCCCAATGGACGCGGAAGAAGTCATGCTTACGCGGAAAATCGATCGATCGGGCAATTCACAGTTTTTTTTGCACGACGAGGAAATTCGGCTCCGGGATCTTATCCCGATGCTTGCGCGGGCGCGTCTGGGGAGCCGCGGGCTGATGATGGTGGGGCAGGGTCAAAGCGATGTATTCGTAAAAAGTTCTCCGCAGGACCGGCGAGTCATGGTGGAAGAGGTGCTAGGACTTCGGGAGTTCCGTCTTAAAAAAAACCAGTCGGAGCGGCAACTGCTCTCCAGCGAAACAAATCTTGAAAAAGTGCATGCCATGCTCGAAGAGCTGGGACCGCATCTGCGGTTTTTACGCCGGCAAAAAAACCGTTTTGAAAAACGGGCGGAGATTGAGACAACGCTTTTGGGACTGGAGAACGGCTATTTTGCGTACAAATGGAATGAATTGAAGCGGCAGATGGCGGAGCTTTCGAGTCCCGCGGGGACGCTTGAGGATGAGATCAAAAAAAAGGAGCATGAGGTGCAGATCCTACAAAAACAACTGGATGAAATGTACCGCAAATCTTCGGACACATCCGAGACGAAGCGCATCCGCGAGGAGATCTCGGAACGTATCCGAGCGCGATCGGAAGCCGAACGGGCGCTTGCGCGCATCGAGGCAAAAATCGAGTTTTCCGTAGCTGTACCTTCCAAAACAGCCATTTCTACGGTAGAGATAGAAGCCACCGTGAAGGATATTGTAAGCGAACTGAAAGAAGTGCTTGTATGGGACGATATTTCCCGGATCCGTGAAACACTTACACGGTGGAGGACCAAGCTTCAAAAATTTACGGGAGATGAAAAGAAAACAAGTGACGGGTCATTTGAAGAGGAAAAAACACAAGCGAAAAAAGCAATCGCCGTTATTGATGCCGCGATTTGCGATCTCGAAAAACGGGAGGAGACATGTTCCATCGAGCAACAGAAGATCAATCAGGAGCTTCGTTCGCATATCGAAAAATTGGAGGCAAAGAAAAATGAACTACGCGCATTAACGGAACAGGTGCGTACGTACGCGTTTGAAAAGGAAAAACTGGAACTGCGTTTGGCGGAACTTCGGCGTGAATGGCAGGGTCTGGGGCGCGCACTCCATGAACTGGATACGCTTTCGGCGGATGCGCCGCTCCCCGAAGAGGACGCCGAACGGCGCATGTTGCGTCTCCGAACGGAGATCGCTGCAATCGGTGAAATCGACACGAATCTGATACAAGAAGCGGACGAAAGCGAAAAGCGTTACGCATTTTTGCACAAGGAGCTGGAGGATACCAAGAAAGCGATCGCGGACTTGAAGGTTCTGATTCGGGATCTCGAAAGACGGATTCATGAAGATTTCAAAAAAGCGTTCCGACAGATTAATGAAGAGTTCAATAAGTATTTCCGGCTGATGTTTGGAGGCGGACGCGCTCATATGAAACTCGAAAAATATGAACCGCCCACCTTGAAAGAGGGGGAAGCGAGCATAGTAACGGACGGAGAAGTACACATGCCGATTGTGGGAGAAGAAAAACGCGATCCGGAACTTACGGCAGGAATCGAGATTGAACTGGGACTTCCGCGCAAGAAAATCACCTCGCTTGAGATGCTCTCCGGCGGCGAAAAAAGTTTGGTGTCCTTGGCGGCATTATTCGCGCTTATCGCGGTTTCTCCGCCGCCATTTTTAGTGCTAGATGAAATCGATGCACCACTGGACGAAGAAAACGCCCGCCGATTTTCGGAACTCATCAAAGAGTTTGCCCAAAAAACCCAGTTTGTAATCGTGACTCATAATCGTGCCACTATGGAAGCCGCGGATGTACTCTATGGCGTTACCATGGGCGATGATGGTGTGTCGAAGGTGTTGTCACTGAAGTTTGAAGGGTAGGTTAAGGTTTTTTATACTTGACATTTATTTTGTCTGTAAATTATACTGTAAGTAGCAAATTAAATTAACAATAAGGAAGGTATGCCATGAAAATACCAAGAAGTTTATTTGGTATTCCTATCGGTGAATTTGTGCCAGCCATTTGTATATTAATTATGGTGGTTGGTTTTTCCATCGCGTTTAGCGAAGCATTCGAGAAGAGAAATATAGCTATATCTACAACTACCTCACAAGTTAAGATGGTCAAATAATTTTGGCAAAATCGCAGATTTTTCTGCGGTTTTTTGTTGCGCTTGATTTTTTATCATCATTCTGTATACTTCTCTAACGTATATGTTAGCTATTAAATTACGACGGGTAGGGAAAAAGGGCCAAGGATCGTTCCGGATTGTGGTCAAAGAAGCGCGCTCCAAAATGGTGGGGCGATTTACCGACGATCTCGGTTGGTTTAATCCACACACCGATAAATTGGTACTCGATGAAGAACGCGCCAAACACTGGATTTCAGTAGGGGCGCAACCCACAGACAGCGTACATAATTTGCTTATCCGTACCGGCGTGATTCATGGTGCGAAAATCGCGGTACACAGCAAAAAGAAAGGGGAGGCAGAAACCCCAAAGGAGGCGCCTACCTCTACCCCGGCTCCTGCCAGTGCTGTAGAACTCGCCCCGCAGATTTCCGCCTAGGGACTTGACAATAAATACACCGTCTGCTATACTTCCAGAGTCGAAAGAAATCGAAAAGGTCGCGAATGAAACGAAAGACACTCAAAGAACATGACAAAGACCGATCAGGAATTTCTTGAGTTTCTTGTGAAGTCCATTGTGGATCACCCCGAAGATGTAAAAGTTGACCGAAAGGTTGACGAGATGGGCGTGTTGCTCACCTTAAAAGTGCATCCGCAGGATATGGGCCAAGTGGTAGGTCGCCAGGGTTCCACGGCGAAAGCAATACGGTCGTTACTCCGTATTGTAGGCGTTAAGAATAACGCACGCGTGAACCTTAAGATCGAGGAACCGGAAGGCTCCACCCGCGGTCCCCACAAAATGGAAGGCGAGAACTAGAACGTTCAATTTGCTAACGAAACCGCCTCGCTTCACCGCGGGGCGGTGTTCTATTTTTAGGTGCTATTTAAAAGGATTTTTGATGTTTTAGGCACGGACATTTGGCACCCTTCACTCAGAACATCCT
>ERZ1292629.148-Hain-H43-01um-R1-148-length-71490-cov-19_pt1 | contig 71490 bp, 58 predicted proteins | sample MGYA00564399_ERZ1292629 | MGnify/ENA primary metagenome ERZ1292629 (study PRJEB36523, sample SAMEA6512636) | groundwater metagenome | collected 2019-01-08 | study: AquaDiva: Metagenomics assemblies of 32 groundwater samples
AATCTCATCTGTGAGTGCGGGATGAGTTGTGTCTTTACTGTATGCAAAAACAAAATAAGGGGCACTAACAAATATCCCCACTGTAAGAATAATAGAACTTAGGATAATTATAATTCTATTATTTTCCATTTATCATTATATGGAGTTTTTCTTATTATGAGTTGCACTGAAACTATATTTTCTTCGTTAGTTGTAGTATAAAAAACTTCTTTTTCATCGGCTCTTGTTTTTTTGAGACGCTCCAAATCCTTCACCATCGCCTCCAACAAATTTTTCTCTTTTATCTTAGACAAATCCTCTCGCCATTTTTCCTGATCGTCAATCAAAAAATACTTGGCGGCGAGGTCGGTGTCGCCGTTTTTTAGGGCAGTGATGAATAGTTGGAGCGTTTCTTCGGGCGTGGCGCCGCCATAGGTGTCATTTTTATATCTATCTTCCCATTCCTTAATAAAATTCTCCGCTCGACGCGCTTCGCGCGCACCCGGGCTGAATGGCCCGTACTGCCACAAATAAAAAAGCAGCCCCGCTCCGGCCGCCGCAAAAAACACAATCAACCACACCTTCCCCATCATTTTAGAAAAACGATTCGCCATATATATTTATTTTATCATCTAACCAATCTATCGTAAATCACACAATCCACAACCAACTACCTTCCTCTATCTTACTTCGAAGTAAGATAGAGGAAGGTTAAATATCCTACTTCTTAGAAGGAACCAATGTCGGAGTTAAATATTTATAAACCAATCTCTCGTATTCATCATAAATACTCTTGCTTATTTTCCAATCATCTTCATCTAAAAGAGGCCTCCAAACCAACTTTTGACTCTTACTGATATAAGGCGGGTTTGAAACCCTGAAATACGGCTGTTGCCAACAATTTATAAAAATAACTTTGGGTCCCCAAAATCTTCCTATTCGCTCAAGCATTTTGTAATCACTAATGTGTAGCTCTGGATTCCAACGAAATTTAACCTCAACAAAAACAGGTTTGCCTTTTCTATCAATAACTATAAAATCAGGTATGGCGCGAATTTTTTCCCCAACATCACTATAGCGATCAAACTTTTCCTCCAGCTGAGTGAGGTTTTGAACAAGCGCCTCATAACCAAAACGATAAATTATATTGCCGGAATGACGCATCATTTCTTCAAACAATGTTTCAGCCATTCGGCCTTTTAACATATTCTCTGGGTTCATATTAAATTATCTATTCTCTACTACCTTACTTCGAAGTAAGGTAGTAGAGAATAGAGAGGTAGAGTAGAAAGGAGGTAGAAAAATGGAAACTATTTTTTAGAAAGAAGATTAAACAATAAAAAATGCAAGGGGTATTTCTTTTTTAACCAATTAAAAGAATATGCTATATCTTCACTCTTATTTGACTTGATAAATCTTTTACTTAAAACCTTTTGAAAGTTCTTTATCGCATTTTCATAACCGCCTAAACCAGAAATTAACCAACGATGGACATTAGCTATTGTGCCTTGGCTGGCCTTAAGTTCAGCGGCAATCTCACTGTAACCCTTGCCAGCTAGCAGGTGTTGGGCAATCATAATTCTTCTTGCTAACATAACCGCCTCGGTTTCGCTAAGCAGTTCCTTGAAAAAATTCTTAACTTCTTCTCTGGAACGCAATTCAGTAATGCTTGTCCATAAAAGATCAAGATAATGCATTCTAACTTTTGAATCTAATCTCCTAGGACTAACTCTCATAGCTATAATTCTATCATACTTCGAAGTAAGATAGAAATACTTTTGTATTGATATAAATAACTCATGTCCTGAACAAAACTAACAGGCAAGAGCGAAGAAATCACAAATACCGAGGGATGAAGAACGAAAATACGAAGAGAATAAAAATACCAAAAAATTTGCTTTATAATTTAGCGACCGAGGCAGGAGAGAACGATATTAACGGTTTTAAGAGTTATACCGACATCAAAAATCAGCGAACGATTTTTTAGATAATAAAAATCGTAGGATAGTTTTTCTTTAGTGTCTTCCACCGAAGAACCGTAAGTATAATTTATCTGCGCCCAGCCGGTTAAGCCCGGTTTAACCAGATATCTTTTTTCATAGAAAGGAATTTCTTTAACCAATAGTTCGTGAAACTCCGGGCGCTCGGCGCGCGGCCCCACAAAAGACATCTCACCCTTAAGAATATTTATCAACTGCGGCAGTTCGTCTAGACGAATTTTTCTAATAAACCGGCCGACTTTAGTAATGCGGTTATCATCTTGAACGGTCCATTGAACACCTGTGGCCTCGGCATCAATGCGCATGGTTCTAAATTTTATTAAAGTAAATAATTTGCCCCTATGGCCTATTCTTATTTGTTTATAAAATATCGGCCCCCGACCTTCCAGTTTGATAAAAATTGCAATAACAACGCCTAAAACTATTGCCAAGGGAAAGAAAATTAAACTGGCCAAAAAATCAACAGATCTTTTGGCAAATTCATAGCCCAATCTTCGGCCCGAAGAAAAATTGTTTAAGAACCATAAATTATTTACTCCGCTTATATCAACCTTTCTCCAAACCCGTTCGTTAAATTTGGTTAGATTAGTAATTTCTACTCTGTCGATAAAATCAGAAAGTGATGTTACCAAAACATCTTTATTAAAAAACTTATCATCAATGATAAAGGCCTTTACTTTACTGCTCTGCACTAAATCAAAAATACTTATTTTTTTAGACGGATTTAAAAACTCCGGCCAAAATTTATTTGACTCTCCAACAGGCCTAGGACCAACAAAAAATACCACCCTATAACCGACCTGGGGGTTTTGGTTTAATTTTAAGGCCAGCCGGAAACCGCGATCGTCATCAGACATAACCACAGCGTTAACTAAAAACCTTCTCTTAAAAACATTATTAACCTGCCCCCGCCACAGCAAAAATAAAAAAGAAAATATGGCAAAGTAGATAAATAGGTTTGTCTTAGGCGCTATTTCGGTTAAACTGGCAAAATAAAAGAACAGCACCGCCGCAAAGAAATTGATCATCAATGACCTAGCTAAACCGCTGTAAAATTCTAAAGTGTTCTTGGCCGAAGTAATATCGTAAAGATTATGGATGTAGAAAATAATCAACCATAAAAATATTAAAGGAGAAAAAGCCCAAACATGCAAAAAGAAAAGTTGATAAGTGGTAAAATTGGTATGCGCCGGATCAATGTTGTTGTACCTAAGATAAACTGTCAAAAATAAAGACAGGTATATCACAACTACATCTCCAACCAAAAGTAATATTTTTTTGGAATTAGAATTCATACCTTAAAATCAAGATAGATAAATCTTTTTTAGTTCAGCAATCCCTTCTTCTAGTGTTATCCTTGACTCCCACCTTAAAAGTTTTTTAGCTAAAGAAGTATCTCCTTGGCTATATTTTATTTCACCGCCTCGCTCGGGCAAATAAATAATCGGACCGCCGATTATTTTAGCGATTTCGTTGACGCTATATGCTTTCTCGGAACAAATATTAATTACCTCGCCTTGGCCAACTTTGTTTGATTGCATAGCTAAAATATTGGCCCGCACCACATCTTTAACATTGGTGAACGAACGCGTTTGTTTGCCGTCACCTACAATAGTTAGCGGCTGACCCTTATTTTTTTGATTCAAAAAAACAGCGAAGACAGCCAAATAACTGCCTTTGTCCGACATGCCCGGGCCATAAACATTAAAATATCTAAGCGCCACGGTTTTTAGGCCGTAAACAGAACTGAAAATTCGGCAATAATGTTCGCCTATATGTTTTTGCAATCCATATGGGCTTAATGGCATGGCGCTAAAGTTTTCCTTGAGAGGCAATTTGGTTTGATTTCCATAAGCCGAAGAAGATGCTGAATAAATTAATTTTTCAACCTGGGCTTCTTGGGCCGCCATTAAAACATTCAAAGTACCGGTGACATTGATATTGTTCGTGGTAATAGGATCATCAATAGAAAGTTGAACTCGTGGCAAAGCCGCTAAATGAAAAACAAACTTTGCTTCTCTAAATATAGGTTTTATTTTTTTGAGATCAGTTATATCGGCTTTATGGAATATGGCGCCAGCAGGAATTTTATTTTTATTGCCAGTAGAAAGATTATCTATAATATGAACATTAAAACCCCGATCAATTAATTCTCGGCTCAAATTAGACCCGATAAACCCGGCGCCGCCGGTGACTATTACCTTGATTTTATTATCCATTTTGTTCTTCATAAATCATCTATTATATAACCAAAATTCTATCCGAAAGTAACCAAAAACTCCACCTTTTTAAGGGTGGAGTTGGGCTTATCAAGTGAACCAACCATTACTGCAACGCCTTGATTTGATCCTGTATGGCTTTTATCTGGGCCTCAATTTGTTTGGTTAAATCATCCGTAGAGGTTGTAGCCGGGGTGGGGGCGGTCTTGACTGGCGCAACCGGAACACTTGGAGCCGTCAGAGTGTTTATCTGTCCTTGAATGGCTTTGATTTGATCCTCTATTTGCTTAGTCAGATCATTATTAGAAGTCGCTGGAGCAACCATTGGAGTAGATGGGGCTACCACTGGAGTTGATACACTGCCCAACACTTCGTTGATTTTAGCCATAGTAGCCGGACCGACTCGGCCAACAGTTGAAATTCCATACTTGGCCTGGAATTTTTTAACTGCCGCTGTGGTCTTAGAGCCATAGAATCCGCTGACAGTACCTTCAGGATAAACCTCTGGATCCTTGGCCAATAATTTTTGTAAATCTATAACCTCATCACTGCGAGTGCCGGGGTTGAGTTCGGTATCAATCATAACAGCGCCAATGGCTAACGGTGTCTGAACTGAAACTCCAGATGTTAAGGCCTGAATTTGGGATTGGATTGCTTGAATTTGAGCTTGAATCTGATCAGCGGCCGTAGCGGCGACAGAAGGTGTTGTTGGAGCAACGGCCGAAACCTGAGCGCCCAACACCTCATTGATCTTAGCCAGAGTAGCTGGACCGACACGACCAACTTGAGGCAAACCATATTTGGCTTGGAATTTTCTAACAGCTACAACTGTTTTGGGGCCATAAAGACCACTGACTATGCCTTCGGGGTAAATAGATGGATCTCTAGCTAATAGTTTCTGTAGATCCATAACATCACTACTGCGAGTGCCGGGATTGAGTTCTTTAGTTATTACAACAGTCGGAACAACCACTGCCGGCGCCGATACAACAGGCGCGCTGGTAACTGGAGCAACTGTAGTTGTTGGAGCCGGAGTCGCAACGGTGGTGGTAGTAGTCGTAGGAGTCGCAGTGGTAGCTGTAGTTGTTGTGGTGGTTGTAGTCGTGCTAGGAGTGGAAGATGTCGTGCTAGTGGTTGACGATGATGATGAAGAAGAACTTCCAGTGCCGGTAGAACCCGCTACCACGCAAGTACTTGATGTGGGAGTAACACCCACGGTCTCTGTGGCACCCGTTGACAAAGCAAGTTGTAGCACAGATGACGAGCTATTGCATTCAAAACTCGCAGTGACCTTATCTACATTATAGGTAAAATTCCTCTTACCCGCGGAAGTTATGTCAATACTGGAACCAGCGGCAAGTGTTATATCCAAAACGGTCTCATTAACAGTTATGCTTTGGATGACTCCGCTAGTTACCGTCAGGTCAACTATTGTGCCGCTAATCGTTGTACGAATCGTTGTACCCGAAGATAAATTTACATCATTATACGCTCCCAACACAATCATCGGAACCATGATGACGCTAATCGCCCCCAAAATAACACTAATATTAAATTTCATAGAGGTTTAATAAGATAAATTAGTTATTCTGGTAATTATCTTGGGCAAGCGACAACTCTTGCTGATAACAGCTTAGCGATATCTTGAGTGCTTGCGGTGTCAGTAAGTGGATCAAGCGCGCCTGTCGTCGCCATCAACGAAACACAATTATTGCCATCCGTTGATTTTAATAAAATCTCACCACCACTGGCACCACCCCCTGCTACATAAGCAGTTCCTGTCGCTTGGTAAGCAGGGCCCACTCCCGAAACTGTAAATGACGGAGTAACTGTAGTATTACCGATATCGCCAGAATTTGGCACAGTTGAAGTTCCAATAGTTACGGCTCCAGAATTACCATCAACAAAAAGAGATGTGGTGGCAACTTGCAAACCAAACCGAACAGTTGAGGTTGCTGTCGTAGAAGTAGCGGTAAAGGAAGAAGTATAAATAAAATCACCGATAATTGCCCCTCCTTCAACCGCTAATCCACCATCGCCATTTAGAGTCAATGAAGGTGTAGTAGTTCCAATACCAACTCTGCCCTTAAACCAGGAAACGCCCGTGGTTGAAGTGGCATTAAAAACACTGGCAGTTACGAAATCCTCAGCGATTATGCCGCCCGTAGCGCCAATGATAGCGCCGGGCGTGGAGGTACCACTACCCAAACCGGTACTGCTGATGGTCATAGTCGCGCCGTAAGCAACCACCGCCACCATAAAAATTGATAATAAAGAAGAAACCGCGGTTGCTAAAAAGTACCGCTTGGAAATGAGAGATTTCATATTTTTACTCATTAAACTTATTATTTATTAAGACCCGCGCGTTCCACTAGAAACGCCCAAACAGATCTTTAGGTTATAATTTTCCTGACTAATATAACTATTGTACTATAAATCTTAAAAAACATAGCAAGTGGGGTTATCCACAAACAAAAAGGGTTAGTGATATAGAATCACTAACCCATTGAAATAAATAGGCGGTTTAAAAATTTCCGGCGTTTACCTTTTTAGCTTGCCTTCTTTAATTTGTTTGATAAAAACCTCTCCTTGTTGTTTAAAGTCGGGCGCCAGTTCTATGGCCTTTTCTAATTGTTCAATGGCTTTTTTATCTTGAAAGATCTTGACATAAGCCGAAGCCAAACTTAAACGATACTGGGCGTCACTGGGATTTTGGGCCACCAGCTTTTCCCAAATCAAAGCCACTTTATCAAACTTACCCAAGGCAATATAGGCATTTATATATTTTGGATTAGCCACCACCTCGGCGCCGAAATGTTTTTTAAGCAAGGCCTCGGCCTCTTGCGGTCGGCCGGAAAAAATAAGCACGATAGCATAGTTATGGATAGCGTCGGGATATTCAGGCGCGAGTTCATAGGCCTGTTTTAAGGTGTCCATCGCCAAGTCCTCCTCGCTCGCCCTAAAATAGGCCTCGCCCAACAAGAAATAAAACTGCTGCCTTTGGGAAGACACGCCTAAACCTTGCCGGGCTGTGAGGATGGCGTTAGGATAATCACCCGCCGTGCCGTAAAGAGTTGTCAAAAATGCCAGCGCTCGAATGTCATATGGAAATGCTTCCGCTTGTATTTTCATTTGTTCCAAGGCAAACTCGGTAACATTTTTTTTCTCTTCGGCTGGAGTGGCCGGATCATCATTGATCTTTTCCGAATAAAGCGCGAGTTGTTCTCTAATTTCCGGCGTGCCAAAAGTATTATACTCTATGCCGCGTTTTAAGGCCTGCATACCCCCATCTAAATCGCGCGCGCGGCTGCCGTCCCGGGAATAAGTTACCATCTGTAAAGCATTGATAATGCTCTTGGAAGCCAAAATCGGTTTAACATTAAAAGAATACAGCGAAAAAATCACTATGACTCCAACAACAGCCGTGATAACAGATCTGGCAATTTTAGGCACGGCCACCGTCTCCGATAAATTATTGCCCGACAAATCCTGGTCGGATTTAACATATAACCAGTGTAAATACCCTAAGACGGCAAAGAAAATCATATAACTGGTGAAGTTATCAAAAACAAAAATGTTGTGGATAAAGTAAGCCACTAACAAACCCGCCATTACCGCCACTAATTTGGCTGACAATGTTTTTGATTTAAAAAGTTTCCACAAAACAAAACTAGCGGCGGCAAACATACTTAAGTAAGTCAGTAGGCCAACTATGCCTGTGGCGGTAAGCCAGTCCAGAAAAACATTGTGAGCCCGATCAAACCAGGGTTCTTGGCGCCACATTCTGGAATCATAATATTTAGAAAAAATATAAACAAAATTTTCCGGACCCCAACCCAAAATCGGCCTTTCCTTCCAGGCCTGATAAGCCATGTTCCAAATAAGAAAACGGGATTGGGTAGTGGTCTCGCTTAGCGAGATACTGGCAAAGCGGGTTAACACATCGCTGTTTCTAATAAAAGAAGTATCTTTAAGAGCAAGAAAACTCCCCACCATCAGCGCTATAACCAATAAACCAGATAACGCTAACTTGCGAGCCAAACCGCGCCCATACACGACATTTATTACAGCCCCTATAAATAAACCGGCGATAAGGCCGAGAATAGCGCCGCGCGTGGCCGTTTTATAAACAATGAAAAATTCAAACACGGCCGCCGCCAGCAAAATCAATCTCAAAAAAATACTCCGACCTTGAGACCTCAAAAAGAACCACAATAAAAGAAAAATATGGAAAACAAGATAGATGGCCAAATAAGTGGCATTGCCCATGGTGGCGTCTATGCGATCATCACCCTGATGAATATCAAATGAACCCAGCAATTGCAACAAAGCATAGAAACTCACGGTCAAACTGACTACCAGTGATACTCCAAAAAATACAACCCAGTCCCGTTCCTTCCTGAAAACACTGGTTAGCATCAGAAAATAAATAAAATAATGCCAATAACCCCAGAACCCCTCCATCCGCTCAAAACCGGACCAAAAACTCTTGTAGGGGGAAACGCTAAAAATAGTGGCTAGAAACAGAACCAATGTCCATGTCACCACACTATATAAAATAACCGAGGAGCGCGGCCGATATTGGGAGTCGCTCATCATCAACCACAACCAGAACACAAAAATGATTTCTATTATAATCCTAAAAATAAAATTACGGCCGGTGATAAAAGGGAAAAACAAAGACCGGGTTACCACCAGCGACAAAATCGGCACTGCCAAAAGACCTATTTTTACCACCCAGGCAAATAATTTCTTGGTATCAAGCATTTATTTATAGCCGCACCCTAGCACAAAAGAAACCAAGCTACAACTTTTGACTCCGTAATTTTTCTACAGCCAATTCGGCCAAGAACCAATCTTCAGGACCATCAATGTTAACACTGTATTTTTCGGCCATGGGATATAGCGCCACCTTGTCGCCGTAAAAATTAGGACTTTGGGGATCAAACAACATTTCTGGTTTAAAAACATAAATGGCGCCATTGTGGTAATAATTTTTTTTAGGAAAACTTTGCCGGCGGGGTATGCGATTTTTTATCGGCTCGCCGATAAAAAGTTCACCCCAGCCATTTTCATTTTCCACCACCGCCCAATAGGGGCTAAAATGTCCTGGGATTTCGGAAACGCTAACCACCGAATCGGCTAATTTATTTTTGAATAAGACCATGGCCTCTTGGATATGCCAGGTCTGCCTTAACGGCGCGGTGGGTTGTAACAGCGCCACCACATCGGGCTGATAGTTCTCGTTTTCTTTTAACCAAGATATGGCATGTTGAAGCACCGGCAAATGCGGCGTGCCGTCTTGAGCCAGTTCAGCGGGACGGATAAAAGGAACTTCCACATTATACTTTTTGGCCACATCGGCGATTTTTTGATCATCAGTGCTTAAAATTAAACGATCAAAAACACCCGACTCTTGGGCGGCTTTAATCGTGTAAGCAATTAGTGGCTGGCCACATAAGTCCTTTATATTTTTACCGGGAATACCCTTAGAGCCGCCGCGCGCGGTTATAATGCCAAGTATTTTCATAAAGATAGAGTATTAAAAGATTTTTGCGGATCTGGATTTACACTCGCTAAAATATCGGCAATTTTATTTCCAGCGTTGCCGTTGCCAAACATGGTATTACGGGGATACTTTCCAATTTTCAACTGGCGCTTAACCGCTGTTATAATTTCGCTTGAATCCATTTTTGTTTCAATAACATTATCTCCACGCTCCCGACTGTTTTGACGAGAACCGACTAGCACCACCGGCGTGCCAAAATAAGCCCCTTCTCTTATAAAACTAGATGAATTGCCGATAGCGCAAGAGGACTTATTCAAAAGTCTATAAAAATCATCGGGCGGCAAGTGTTTGGTGAAAAAAACTTTAAACTTCTTTTCTTGATTGGCCCACTCCTTGATTATTCTGCCAAGTTCAGCCGAACCGGCGTCTATGTTTGAGCCCAACAGAACAACATTCATACCTAGTTCGTCCAACGACCTTATCAAAACATTGGCCATTGTTTTATTTTCCTCTTTAGAAGCGGTGGTCACTGGATGCATAAGAACCAATAAAAAATTTTCACCTACTTTATCAATAATATCAATATCCGAGACGGTGTTTTTATTTAATCGACAAACGGCGTCTATCGCCGGCGAGCCGACATTAAAAACAAATTCGGGATTCTCGCCCATTTGAATCACCCGTTTTCGGCTGGCTTCGGTGGAAGTAAAATGGAGATGAGCTAATTTAGTAATGGCATGGCGAACGCTTTCGTCCAAAGTGCCGCTTAAATCGCCGCCTTCGTTGTGGGCTATGGGCACATTAAGATAAGAAGCCGCAACCGCCACCGCTATCATTTCAAAGCGGTCGGCGTTTACAAAAACGATATCCGGTTTTAATTGTTTGAGTTTGTCCACCAATTTTATAATTCCCAATCCGGCCGACTTGGCCATGGTTTCTGAATTGCCGCCATCCAGAAAAAAAGAAACATAACCGTTTACACTAAAACCGTCTTTCAATAAACTTTTTGCCAAAAAATCATTTTTAAGAACATAATCTTTTCCCAGAAACGATCTAAGGCGCCCCAAAACATACCATGGCAACGCTAAAAGCCACGATCGGGGCCGACTATGTTTGATATTGGCAAAAAAATTGTCGTAGGCCGCCGGCACGCCCACGATTATTTGAAGTTCCAAACCCGGATGATTTTTAATAGCGCTAAGAACCGTTCTTAAGCGGCCATAATGCGCTCGGTTAAAAATCGGCACCAGGATTTTTCTTTTCCCGACCAATGTTGTCATGATATAAATTCAACCGGAATCGGTTCGCCTTTCTTTAAGTCCGCCGCGGCTTTTTGGCCCAAAATCTCTTCGTATTTTTCCGATGGCAAACCGGCCAGATAGGCCTGCGGCCGCATCGCCCATAATTTTTCGGAACTGATAACTTCCCCTTTTTTAATATCACAAGCGGCCGCTAAGGTTTTTCTAAAAAACGGCCGAAATTGTTCCTCGCCGCTTTGCAAAATTTTATCGACTTGTCCCAGGCCGGCTTTTACAACTTCTTTGTTTAGATATTCTTCTTTCAGGCGCGGATCTGTTTCTATTTTCCTGACACCATCAACCAAAAACTTCAACTCATCCGGCGTCAGGGCAACTTTATGATCCGAACCCCACAGATCGCGGCTTAGCGAAAAATGTTTTTCTATTATAGTGGCGCCCAAAGCCACCGACGCCAAAGCCGAATCAATGCCAATAGAGTGATCCGAAAAACCAACCGGAACATTGTATCTTTGTTTAAAAAATTCCACAGTGCGTAAATTCAAATCCTCGGTGGGGCAGGGATATTTTGAAACGCAGTGCATCAAAGCCAATGGGGTGCCGCGCCGTTTTAAAAAATCAACCGAATTGTCAACTTCTGCCAAAGTGCTCATACCGCCCGAAATTATTATGGGCTTTTTTGTTGAAGCCAAATAATCCAGCATCACAAAATCCAAAATATCGCCCGAGCCGACTTTCCATAATTCCACGCCCACTTCTTCGTTCAAAAGTTTAGCCGCGCCGCGAGTCATCGGCGTGGAAAAAAATAAAATGCCGATTTCGTCGCAATATTTTTTTAATTCCCGCCAAAACCAAACCGGCGTGGCCAAAGTATTGCGCTTGACCCAGTTGTATCGGTCGGCGCCCTTAAAATGCGGCGCGACCACACTGATGTTGGCCTGTTCATCCTCTACGGTGTGGGTTTGAAATTTAACGGCGTCGGCCCCGGCTTCTTTAGCCAATTTCGCCAATTCTTTAGCATTCCGCAGATATGTTTCAACCGTCTGATCCGCTTCCGTTTGAATAAACCCCTTGCCCACTTCGGCCACCACCAATACGCCTTTAGAAATTTTGTCCCAAAAATTGCTCATGATATTTTTTTATCTTCCCAATTATAAACCCAGTCGTTATTTATCAAACTGGCGAAGCGGCCGCGATAATAATCGCGGTTCAACATTTCAGTATGAGTCATCTCCCTTTGGGGCAAACCGACCATTTCTTTCCAATCAGGAATTTCTTTTTCAACTATATTTTTTTGTTCCTCTTTTGATAATTTAGCAAAATCGGATAAGTCCTTTAACAACTCCGGCGTTATGGAAACCGGACCGTCCTTGGTTTTATCGGCCGGCAGAATCGTAAAATGCCTTTCAATATAATCCGCCCCTAACATTATCGCCGCTTTGGATACCTTAATACCATCGCGAGAAATCAGAGTATGGTCCGACCAACCAATGCGGGGAGTAAATTGACGCAACCAATCCAGACGAGCTAAGTTAGCCATGGCCAGAGTATTGGGATAATTGGTAACGCAGTGTAAAAAAACAAAGTCCTTATTTTTTGATTTTAAGATCTCGGCGGTTTTTTTAATTTCCTCGTCAAACGAAGCGCCGGTGGAAATTATCAAATTATCAAAATTATCCGATAGTTCCGAAACCATAGCATGACTGCCGCAATCATAACTGGCCACCTTAACCATTTTTTGACTGGCGTAGGGCAAAGCAGCGGCCAATGGAATTCTGTTTCTGGAAAAAACTGTAAGCATCGGCGCTACACCGACTTTATTGCATTCGTCCACAAAAAACTTGTAGTCATCTGCCGTTAAATCAACACCCCGCAATCTTTCCAGTTCGGCCTGATATGGCCGCTTGATAGTTGTGCGAACACCGTTGTTTTCTTCGTGGCCTTCTTCAAACCGTTCGCGGCAAGTTAGATCCTCCGAGAATATAATTTGCCCCTTAACAATATCGGCGCCGTTTTCTTTAGCGGCATAAATCATATCTCTCAAAATTTGACGGTCGCCGTTGTGATTTTGGCAAATTTCAACGATTATTTTAGGCATGTAATTCTACTTTTTTTGTATAATAATATAACCCTAAAACTAGCAAATTTGTATCCGCTAGGCAAACCCCGTAAAGCAACTTTGGCCAATCAAAATAGCTGCGCTAATGGTGATATAATGTCTATTAAAAAATAAGATTTTCCAAGATATAATAGTCCTAATGAAGTTTGATTGAGAAAGCAGCTGCCAAAGTTGTCTGACGGGGCAAACAAAAAACCGCCCCGGGCTGTTGGCGAGGGGCGGGTTAAGAAAATCCAAGGCTAAGCCTTGGATGTAAGTTTTTCGGCTATCAACTTAGCTGCGTAACGATTGCCGTCTAAAGTCCCAAATTTTTCTAATAGTTCCTGATTGAACGCGCGGATGGCTGGTTTCATTTTTTCTGCCTCTGCGATCATTTCCCCCAGACCTTGGCCGCGATACACAATGCCCAAGCCCAGTTTTTCAACACAGCGATTGTTAAAATAAATTTCGGGATCATCCTTGGGATCAAAATCAGGCACCACTAAGGGCGTTCCGGAAAGTTGCGACAACCAAACCGAGCCCCAGCCCGAACGGGCAAACTGGAAAATTATTTTGGGGTTGGAAACAACATGCGGCAAAAGTTTTTCCGACCCCGGCACTGTTTTGGGATCGTTGCTGTAAATTTTTAAGCCCAATTGTTCGGCTTCTTTATACAACCGCTCCAAACCGGGAATGCCGGTTATGGTCACATAGATGCCTTCGGCAATATCGTCGTTGTTTGGAACTGGGGGATAAATCGTTGGCGGGATCAAAACCTCTTTAGGATAGGGCTGACGATTGGCCATATAAGAAAAAGTTCCGGGATGAGCCAAACCGATAAATTGGTATTGGGATTCAATTTCTTCGGCCAGCGGAATGACTCTTTTAACCAATTCCCGATCTACCGCAATTTCCTCTTTGGAAATAGTCAGAGTATTTTTCAATATTTCGGAAATATGCCCAAAACTAACCCCGAAACAAACCGACAGACCATATTTGACCCGGCCGGAGCGGGAAAGTTCTAAAACAATATCCCCGCCCGAAACAACTTTTTTATGGCCAGCCAAATCCTCTACTTCAATTTCTCCTTTTAAGTAGTCAGTGGCCGCCGAATTAACTTCGTTAAATTTGTCGGCCCAGATTTCCAACGCTTGCTGATAGGTATTATCGCCGTAAAAAATGGTTTTTAAAATTTCTCCCAACCGAGAGCACAACAATATCTCGCCGGGATATTGTTGATTGGCGGCGCTAAACTCCTCCAGCATAATCCGCTTTTGTTTTTCGCCATAAACCCACGGCGCGATAATGCCAAAGCGTTCCCGACCCTGCGATTCCAACTCCTCATTGATGGCCAAAACCAGTTCGGTGGTTCTTAAATACGGCCCGGTGCCATAAGCAAAATTGGTGACAATAAACTTATTTATTCTTGAAACCTTTTTCATATGAATTGAATACAGATTGACCCATTTAAAACACTTATATATACTAACTGCAAACCCAAATTTTAATCAAGAAAAATTGTTAAATGAACCAGCGAGAATATTATAATCTTTATAAAGTTGAAAAATTTTATTGGTGGTTCGTCGGCCGGCGATTTATCATAAAAAACATAATAAATAAATATATCTCCAAAACAACCTGCCTTAGAATTCTTGATTATGGTTCTGGAACAGGCGGTAATTTTTCTTTACTAAATGAGTTTGGTAATACGGTCGGCGCAGAGGTGTCAACTGTGGCAATAGAACTTTCAAAACAAAACTTTCCTAGTAATAAAGTTTACACAATAAATAAGGATCAAGCATTGCCATTTCCAGACAACCACTTTGATTTGATAACACTATTGGATGTTTTAGAACATGTTAAAGATGACATAAAATTACTAAGCGAAATAAAAAGACACTTAAAGCCAAATGGAAACATGTTAATAACTGTGCCGGCTTACCAATTTTTGTGGTCGGAACATGATGAGGCCTTAGGCCATTTCAGAAGGTACACCTTAAAAAATCTAACTAAAAAACTAGAAACTACTGGTTTCAAAGTTACCTACGCCACTTATACTATGTCTCTATTGTTTCCCCTAATGGTGTTTTACAGATTAATCCAGCAGTTAGTCAGTAAAAGTAAATCAACAGCACTTTTACACCCCACGGTTTCTTACCTCAATATTCCTACGCCTGTGAATTACCTATTAGTATCCATACTAAAACTGGAATCCTTGCTACTAGGGATTATGAAATTTCCTTTTGGGATGTCAGTTGCAATTTTAGCCCAAACACATAATGAACTGTCCAATTTGCCGCAGCGTTAAAATAAGCAAAAAAAACCACATCCGCTATCGTAATTTATCAATCTGCCGACAATGCGGGGTTGTTTTTGTTTATCCTCAACCCCATAAAAAATCTATCGCCCAATTATACGATTCTTCTTACTTTAAAAACGACCAATCACACCTGTGCGGGTATGAAAACTATGAAAAAGACAGAAAACTTATAATTAAAACGGCTCACCGACGATTAGAATTTATAGAAAAAAACTGCCAACTCCGAGGTAAATTATTAGACATCGGTTGTTCTATGGGCTTCTTTCTAAAAGCAGCGGAGGATCGGGGCTGGAAAGTGCGCGGCATTGATATCTCAGAAAACGCTATAACAACCGCCCAAAAAGAGTTGATAGGTAAAGTCGCGGCAACCACTTTAGAAAAATCCAGCTTCCCCGACAACCACTTCAACATAATCACGCTTTGGGATACTTTAGAACATGTCCCCGATCCAGTCCAAACAATATCTCAATGCTACCGCATTCTGAAACCTGGCGGGTGTTTGGTTCTGACCGTTCCCGCTATAAACAGCTGGCCTGCCAAAATAATGGGTACTAACTGGATGGGTTACAAAGACGAACATCTGTTCTATTTCACCAGTCGTTCCTTAAAAATACTTCTGTCTCAAGCTGGGTTTGAGGTAAAAAAAATCCGATATACCGGCAAGTATATTTATCTCAACATGTTCACTAAAAGATTATCTTTGTATAGTGTTCCTATGGCGGCTATTATACAAAAACTTATTAACCTCCTAAGATTAAACACTCACAGTATCTACATAAACCCATTGGATATTGTAATGGTCATGTCTCAAAAACAAATGCACACCGATAATCATTTGCAATAAAAAAACCTTCAGCCAAAAAATCATCTAAAAAAATTGAGATCCGGCAAATAGTATGAATATTTAAAATCAACAATATGCTCACCCGGCGGAATAAAAACACCCATATAAACTGTGTTAACCTCATATATTTTTGCCTCTTTACCATCCACAAAAGCTTTCCAGCCGGGATAATTATTTTGAGAAAATATTAAAAACTGGTTATCGGCAGAATCTGTTTTGACTTTAAATAAAGTATTTTTCTTTTCCTGTAATTCAATATTCCCCATCGCCGAAAAAACAGTAGAGTCACAATCGGCGCATTTTACAAAAATAGGATTTTCTTCCCCCGCCAATCCAGATTCTATGAAGTTTTGAAAAATATTATCATTATTCGCGCCGAAACCATTGATTTTTTTAACAAAATAAAACGTGGGTTTAGCGTCGCTGTTATCATATATTGATAATCCAACGGTTTCCCCAGTCTTCTTGCTTTGAACAAATGGTAAAATAAATGCCCGGCCCAGACCAAGGGGGCTAAAATCAACACTGCTAAGTATATAACGGACTCCCAGAAAATTAAATATAAACAGACGCTTTTTTAGAATTTTTATCTTTTCATCAACAGCTATAGGCGCGGTGGCTAAATCGTAAGAAACAACCGAGGATAATCCGGAATCCATTTCAAAAGATTTTATATCTTCTTTGGGATAGGGTGAAACAAAAAGTTCCCCGGACGGAACAAGAATCATCTTCCATAACCGACTAGTATTAAAACTAAGAAGCTTCTCATAATAACCGCCACTGTCTAATCCGTAAAAAAGATTCAAATTGGGTTTAATCCATAAAGTATTATTTTTTTCTTTTCTGATCTCATCACCTCCCTCAGCTAACTGTTTATCTAATTCTTCGGGAAACAAAGTTATATAGCGCCCGGGATTTGCCCGCAAAAACCCTACGTTGGACAGTTCTTTGTATTTGTAAGATATGGGGTCATTCACATCAAACGAAAAAGCAGAAACCAAGACAAAATCAAAAACGGTAATAAAAATCAAAACCAGCAAGGGCAACCTGCTGTATTTCTCTCCGTATAAAAACTTCATAGACAAATATCCTATAACCAAAAACAAAAAAGGAATCAGCATTTTCCCATAAACCACTACATTATTAAAATCCTTGATGTACTTTATTCTAAAATAAAAAACAAACGCCAGTGTGACCAGAATGGCGCTAATCCCAATGACAGATAAAAGAATAAGTGCTGACTTCTTTTCGGGTTGTGATTCTTTTTTAATAAAAAAATCGGCAGCCAATCCTATTAGAATCGCTGAAGCAAAAGATCCTATTAGCATAAACCGGCTGGGAACTCTAAAAGCGTTAAGAATCGGGATTTTCGTTATTATCCAAAATAAGGGTGAATATTTAAGACCGATCGCAAGGGATGCCAAAAACAGCCACCGAAAAAATCTTAGAAAGGGAACTCTGATAAAAAAAGAGGCTGCCAAAAACAAGAATGGAATGGCGCCCACATATAAGGACTCTTCAGACCCTTGGGTCGCGTTATCACGAGAAATATAAATCGGCAGATCGGAATAGAAATCTGGGAGGAAAAAACGAGGCAGATCTACCGGACGAATTGAGTGCTCGGAAAGAAGATTATAAGGTATAGGCATCCCCCGTGAAGACATCTGCGCCACCCAGAAAGTTGGCCAGATTTGAACAGCCCCAATCATAATACCGACGATATTTATCAAAACAAAACTGAATAAAATCCTCTTTCTTTTTTCAGTATTTTTAATAGCCAAATAAATTGCAAAAAATCCAGCCGCGATAATTATCCAGAGAACAAAATGGGGCGTTATTGACAACCAACTTAAACCTATTGCCAAGCCACCCCAAAAAACATACCACCGTGGACGCTCGGATTTATTTATTTTTAAAATTATTAGAAACAGCAGGGGTAAAAGAACTAATGAGTAAGCAACAGATGTTATGTGGCCAAAAAAGTATTGTTCACTGATAACAAAACTAAGACCACCAATAATAGAAGCATGGATGCCAAGTCCCAGTTCTTTTAAAAATAGAATAGTAAAAAATAGAGCAAAAACAGATGATAAGAAAATGAGCCAGTAGAAAGCCACCGTAGCAGAAAAAAAGATTATAAAAATCCAGTGTAGTGGAAAGAAAAAACCGCCTAAACTTGCGTAAATAGGAAACCCGCCAGCATTTTGAGGATTCCATAACATGCCAGAAAAAATATTCTCCTTCAAAAAATTCAGGTAAGGAATATTAAAAAGTAACGGATCACCACCTATTACCTTATCGGAAAATAAAAAAGGCCAATAGACCAGCATCATAATAAAAACAGATGCCGTCAAACTACCCCACCATTTTTGCAAAAAATCCTCTAAAAACTTCATAGGTCGTCCTATTAGTTTATACACCACTATTATATATCACTGCTACGATAGAAAAATCAAAGGAATATGGTAATTAATGAGCGTAAGGAAATAATTTTATATCTATTTTTTTAGAAAATTAAAAACCGATTCAGCAATAAAATCTTGAGTAACTGCCATCGCCTCATAAGTAGCGCCGCCGATATGGGGCGCGATGATTAAATTCTGATGAGTTTTGGTATATTTCCAAAGCTGGTCTTTTTTTAGATGACTACCATCACTGCGTTCATCCCACATTACATCTATGCCCGCGCCGGCGATCCGTTTGTTTTTTAAGGCGTTATATAAAACATTTTTTTCTATCAACTCTGCCCGAGCGGTGTTTATCAAATAAGCCGATGGTTTCATGGAACGCAAATGTTTTTCTTTTATTAAATTTTGGGTTTGATCGGTTAGTAAAACATGAAGTGAAACAATATCTGATCTCTTAAATAGTCCATCCATATTAATCTTGACCACGCCCCGCGATTTCATAAACTTCTCTGAAACATTGGGGTCGCAGGCCATAACTTTCATATTAAAGGCCTTGGCGTAGCGAGCCATAATTTTGCCTAAACGACCGAAACCCAAAAGACCGACGCTTTTCCCTAAAAGTTGGTGCCCGCTCCAACTGGAACTGTTCCAACCACCTAATTTAACATCATCAAAAGCCGCGGGAATATTTCTAAGCAAAGATATTATCAATCCGAAAGTTAATTCGGCCGTTGAGGGAATATTTTTTAAAAAACTTTTTTGTCCGCGTAAAGAAATTATTTTTACGCCCTTAGCTTTGGCGTATTTTGTATCAATATGGTTAAGACCTGTGGTGGAAGTGGCGATAATTTTTAGATTAGACATCTTGGCCATCAGTTCGCCGGAAACAGTAAGGCCAAGGCGCACAACCAAAATATTAATTTGAGGAAAAATTTTATTTTTTTCTTTAGAGCTTAAATTCTCCAAAAAATAAATCGACCCTAGTTTTTTATAAATAGCTAGGGCCTTAGACGAATAATTACTTTCGGCAATCAATATTTTTAATTTCATGATAACAACCCTTTAGAAATCATAAACTCGGCAAATTCCCAGTCCATAATAGAGTCAATATCAAAAACCTCGCCTTCCAAAAACAACGGCAAAATGTTTTCGCCGCACATGGATTTTTTATTCATTATGGTTTCGTAACGCGCCACATCTACTTGGCCATAATGATTATAGGCCTTCGGCAATTTTTGGCGCGGCCAATTGAATATTTCTTTTTCGCCTTCAACAACCAAAATCGGTTTCAAAAAACCGGTCTCGCTGGCGTGAAACATTTTATAGGGAGTAACCGGCGGCTTACCCACTGTCCAAACCGCGTCGGCGTCGGAATTATCGGCAATCATTTCAACCGCCTTATCAATATCGGCGGTTTTTCGAAACGGATGAGTGGGACGCAAATGAACAATAAAATCTGGATGCCAATTATCGTTTTTTTCCAGCCACTCCAAGGCGTGAACAAAAACAGGATGGTCGAGCGTATCATCTTGGGCCAGTTCTTTCGGTCTGATAAAAGGAACTTCACAACCACACTCTCTGGCAACCTTAGCTATTTCTTCGTCGTCGGTAGATAAAATCAAGCGGTCAATATATTTGGCCGCTTTCGCCTTTTCTATGGTATGGGCGATTAAAGGTTTGCCGCCCAATAATTTGATGTTCTTTTTGGGAATTGATTTAGACCCGCCCCGGGCCATAATCAGGCCTAAAACTTTGTGATCTTTGTACATTATAATCTTTTATATTCAACTCCTTTTATCTTTTTTATTTCGTCTTCTTTATATAAGCCCCAGGTGTCAAACAATAAAACAGAATTATCAGCCAAAGCCAAAAGTTGACGCAGATTTAAATCCTCAAAAATAGGGTTGTTATTCATAACCACCACGGCGTCGGCGTTGGCAAAAGAATCCTTCAAATCCTCTGTATATTTAACCCCTAAACGGGAAACCTCGTCACCATTAACCACCGGGTCGTGAACATGAATATTTTTTAGGCCGAATTTCTTTAACCGGGCGATTAAACCGATTGTGGTTGAGCCCCTGATATCTGAAGTCGCGGGCCGACCCTTAAAAGCCGCGCCCAATATTAAGACCTTATTGTTATTTTTCTTTTTTGTTTTTAGAAAAGAATTAATTTCGTTCGCCACAAAATCAACCATGGTCTCGCTGATAGCCCGAGCGTTACTGGCCAACTTGGGAACATATTTTACTTTCTTGGCGCTTTCAATAAATAAAAATGGATCTTTTTCCAAACAAATTCCGCCTACACCCGGACTGGGCAGAGGCACCTGGCCCCGTTCGTAACCCTTATTGGCCGCCTCAATAACCCGGTGGGTGTTAATGCCGAATTTATGGCAGACCAACGAAAGCTCGTTGGCAAAAGCAAAAGTCACGTCGCGATAGACATTATTTACCAACTTGACCATCTCGGCTTCCTCTAACGACTCCACCAAAACCACCGAGTGGGTTAAATGATTAAAAATACTGGCCACCAAATCCGCGCTGACCCAATTTATGCCGCCGACAACTTGAGGCAGTTTTTTTAGTTCTTCCAGCGCTTTGCCTTCTATTGTTCTTTCCGGCGCGAAAGCGACAAAAAAATCATCACCCGCTTTTAAGCCAGATTTTTTTTCTAAAATTGGAACAATAATTTCCCTGGTAGTACCTATCGGCACAGTTGATCTTAAGATAACTGCATCACCAGATTTAAGAACACTGCCAATATTTTCCGCCGCGAACTTGATATAACTTAAATCGGGCTTTTTGGTTTTTTTGTTTAAGGGCGTGCCAACGGCAATAAAATAAACATCGCAATTGTTACCGTTCTTAAAATCATTGACGATATTTAGATTGGTTTTGAAATTATCTTTAAAAATTTGTTCCAAACCCTGCTCAAAAAAATGCGGGGCGCCCGAATTTAAAGAACTAACAACTTTAGCATCGGTATCATAACCGCACACCTTAAAACCAATATCGGCTAAAGTTACCGCCAGAGTCAAACCCACATAACCCAACCCCACCACGCCAATTTGTTTGAACCTAACATCACTCTTTTGCCATAAATCGTAAAAAGAAACTAAATCAATCACTCGCCTATTTTTATCCACTATAATAATTTTATTCAACCGATCTTTATGCCAATGTTCTTTTTTTATTTTTGAAGCAACTATGGATAAAATTTCATTAGAACTCTTGGGCCCTTCTATTAAAAAAGGATTTTTGTTCATCACTTTTTCAATAGGATCATCCAATGAAACCCCTTCGGATAAACCCCTCCGAATATCACCATCTGTGGCAATGCCCAACAATTTATTTTTTGGATTTACAACCAAAATAACACCGGCGGGCAATAATGTTTGGCTTGATTTATTCAAAGTCAATAAAGACAAAGCCCGACCAATGCTTTCCTTTGGTTTTATAGAAATCTTTGAAAAATCTTTGATAATCATAAATTAATTAAACTTGAACTTGCGCGCGGCAAACACAGTCATTTTTAGCAACAACCAGCCGTGTTTCCACCTTTGGATGTTGGTATTGCCGTAAGCGCGGGCGCCATAGCGTATTGGCATCTCAACAATTTTTAAATTTAGCTTGGCTGCCCCAAACAGTAAATCAAAATCGCCGAAAGGATCAAAATCACCAAAATAAGATCTATGGGCGGCTATCCTTTCATAGTCACTTTTAAACAACACCTTAGTGCCACATAAAGTATCTTTTAGACGCTGACCCAAAATCCAACTAAACATCATACTGAAAAATTTATTGCCTAAGATATTCAAAATCCTCATTGATTCTTTTTCCATCGGATAAACCAACCGTGAACCGTTTATAAATTCGCCCTTGCCAAAAACCAGGGCGCTATAGAACTTTGGCAAATCCTCTGGGGCTACCGTAAGATCAGCATCTAAAATAATCAATACTTCTCCTTGGGCCATTTCAAAACCCAGTCGCACCGCATCCCCCTTGCCGGCCCCTTTCTGAACTGCGCAGCGAATATGGTTTTTATTGCTGTACTTATCTATAACCCGCCGAATCTCCTCTGGGGTACCGTCTTTAGAATGACCTTCAATAAAAATAATTTCTTGAGAACTTCCAAATTTCGGCAAACGCAAAATAGCATTTTCGATATTACCTTTTTCGTTTCTAGCTGGAATAATAATTGACACCGAATAGTCCTTTTCTTTTTGGGGCTGGGGTCGAGCCACTACATAGTGAATCAAACCCAATTGTGAAAATATCGGCAAATTAGCAATAATTTTATTAAAAAAACTGGAAACTAAAGGTATCCAGATAGGTAAAAGCATTTTTTCGCCTTTCTTGATAACTTCAAAACCGGATAGATAAAGTAAATTTTCTATATCTTTTGGAGATAACCAATTCTGTATTGGCTGTCTGGCTTTTAGACCCATAAATTCCGCCAAACGAAGAACGGGCTCCCACAAATAATTATAATAAGTAATAATAACTCTTGTTCGTTCATTGCTTACTTTTAGAAGGGCCGAAAAAGTTTTATGTACATCCTCTAAATAACCCAAAACATCGGACATAATTACATAATCAAACTTTTCTGTAACAAGCGTATTTTCAGCATCACCAACCCGCCATTCTAAATGAGGATATTTGGCTTGAGCAATTTCAATCATTTTAGAGCTGATGTCAATCCCGACACTGCACTTGGGTCTGAGCTCATTAAGCAAATCACCAGTTCCTGAACCTATTTCAACAACAGAACTATTTGGTGGAATGATAAATTTGCATAAATTTTCAACTACTTGGTGATAATACCAATTTATTTTTCTCCATTTATCCCGATCTTTGGCATGTTTATTAAAATAATCAATTAACTCGTGTTTGTTCATATAACATAGAGATAGTATACATAACTACAGTATAACCAATAAAAAAGAAGAGCTGTTTCAATAAATAACTCTTTTCTATTGATTATTTGACAACTATTTTATAAATTTCCACGGATGGATTTTTATAGATTAATCTAAGATTTTTTTCTGCGCTAAAATTGGGATTGCTAAATTGTTTTTCTAATGGACCAAGATATACTAAACCGGAATTAAAATTCTCCCAATTTAATACAAGATTATTATAATTATCAATAGATTCCTTAAGGTTTTTATTAAAAACAAATTCTGAACGCCCAGCAGCGGTAAGATACCACATGCTTTTATCAAAATTTATTCCCGTATCTTTATAACACTTTTCTTGACTGCAATCATATGGGATGATTGCCTTAAATCTTAAAGCCAGCATTTCTTTTGGTACATCAAATAACTTATTAACTATCAAAAATCTTCTTTCTAATTCTGAACTGGAAAGCGTAGACAAAAAACCGGTAGCCAAATATGGTCGAGATGAAGTATATGATCCAAGGTATAAAGAAGTCACTAAAGAATCAGAAATAACTGTGGATTCTGCAGATAAATTAGATTCAACCCACTTCCAGGAACTTATGATATCGCCCGGAAAAACATACGATATTATTTGGTCTTTGGGCGGGTACAGAAACCCAGAAAGATTCACAATGTGCTTTGTTACCAAAGAAACCGATAAAATAACAACAAACAAAATTATACCGCTCTTAAACATGGACTTGGTTGGAAAAAATGTCCTGAATAAATCGTAAAGCAAACTTGAAATTATAATAAAATAAACCAAACTAATCGGTTTGTTAAAATGAAAAAGGGCAAAACCAAAACCGGTAATCATCGGTGTATACCAAACCAAAAAAGAAGTAACAATAAGGCCGATAAAGAAAACTCCTTTCTTTATTAAATCTGCCTGTTTTTTAAAATAAAATAAATAAACGGCAATTAATGTAATGAAATAAAATAAATAATTTACTAAAATGGTCCAGCCCATCGAAAAATTAGTTATATAGTCATTAACCAGGAACCTGCCAATTTCTTTGCCTAATCTAAGGGAGTAATCAGAACTGTAACCGGAAAAATTAAATCTTAGATAGTTAACGATATATGGTATTAAAACCAAAAAAATAGTCGAGCATAATAAAAAAACTGGTTTAAATTTATAATCATTCGCAGTACGATTATATAAACTATAAATAAATACCAAACCGATAAAAACCATCATGAACAACCAATAGTGTAAATAAACATAAGCCAACAGACCAATAGATAAACCGGCAAAAATAGCATTGATTTTGGTTGGTTTAATCCAAAATAAATAAGTTGTTAAAATAGCCAAGATCAAGAAACCTAGTGTAAGCATTGGATCATCTATCCTAGAAAAATACATCTTACTTATAGGAGTTCTGACCAAAGGAATAAACTTTTTTATAATCATTCCTAAATAATCATCATCAATATAACTATAACCAACCAACATTTGTGGAATTTGCGTTAAAGTGCCGACTAAACTAAAAAATAATGAGGGAATCTTAGATCTAAGAAAAATCGTACCTAAATAATAAAAAAGAATAAAAAATATAATTGCGAATAAAAACTGCGCCGACAAATAAGCGATGTTTATATCACCCCTAAATAATTTAATGAAAAAAGAAAACAATAATGGAGTAATAGGATTTAGTGGCGTAGGATTGTTGTCATTGGCATAAATACCACCAGGAGGAAAATGGCCATCATAAACTTCTCTGGCCCTAGGCATATATTGGAAAAACTCATCCCTATATACATTCTGCTGCATTAATAAAAAATCAGCGTTAGATTCATAAATATTAATCCAAAGCAATATTTGCGGCATAACAAATAAAAAACCGACAAAAACGGCCAAAATAGCAACCATTAACCATATTTTATTATGTATATAAGAAATGATGGGATTCATTAAGATGTTAATTGAACTTAAATATTTTATAACTTATTAATTAAATATGCCAAATAAATGCTTACATATTAGACAATATAAAATTAGCCGTCCTTTCCCCCGCCCTGCCATCTAAAATAGAGCACTGTTCTTTAACTAACCTGGTTCTGGCATTTTCATCTATAGATGGATTCTCTAGATATTTATTAATCCAACGAACCATCTCCTCCTTGTCGCTAACCAATTTTATTGCGCCGGTTTTTAACGCGTTTAAATAATGTGTCATTTTATAGAGTTCTGTGGGAGATCTATATACCGATAAAGGTTCGGCTAATTCAAAATTAATATTTATTACCGGTTTGTTAAAAATAGAAGCATCAATGCACAAGCTAGAAGCGTAAGAAACTAAAACATCGCAATGATATAAGCTATTTATAAGCATCTCTATATCTTTTGGGCTTAAATCCCAATCAATGCCGGCGCCTATCGGCATGTGATTTGAGAATCTTATTCCAGGAATATCAAAAACTATGTTCTTTCTTTTTCTAACTTCGCCAATTTCGACAAAATCATTTGGCTGGAATCTCACAAACAACTGCGCGTTCTTAATAACATTTTGTTCAATAAGCGCTTGTAAATAATCAATCATAAGCCATCTTGAGCTAATGAAACGTTTAGCCAAGGGAGCATAAAAAACAACTTTTTTGTTTGGATCTCCGCCTGTTTGTTTAAAAAAATCAGATCGACTTATTTTTTTCTGGTTAATATATTGATCATAATGGGGCACTCCGCCAATAAAAATATCCTTGCTTGGTAAATCTGCGTAATTAATAGCGTCTGTTTTTACCAAATCATTGTAGACAATTAATTTATCTGGCAATACCCTCAAAGCGCACCGACCGGTAATTTTATCCCATGAATTTGCTAAAGCAAAAGTTTTAACGCCCCTTTTTCTAGCTTCCCTCAATAAAGACGCTTCTCTATCATCAAATGGATGGGCCGAGACGACGGCAATTGGCCTGTATTTATCAAAAAAAACATTGAATGCAGAATCATCAATCAGCAATATATCTAAAAAACGATACAATCTCCTAACAAGACGCCGGGCAAGTATACGATTCAGCAACCACCCGCCCCATAATCTAAAAAGATTTTTATGTGTTTCAAATGCCAACTTGCGTCTCCAATCTATGGTAGCTGTATTAATCATCTTAAATTTAAGGGAACCAAAAAACCGTTGCCATAAACTATGCTCGGTTTTGGAAACAATTTCATAAAATACTCTTGGATTGTTAAATTGCCGCTGATAAAAGTTTATTTTATTTTTTGTATTTACAAAAAAAACTATCTTAATAACCGGATTGGCAATCAGGGTTTTGAAAATATCCGTTCTTAAGATATTTTTAGCTTCCACTCCTTGAAAAATGGTTATAAATATGGTCTTAAAATCATTCATAAAAAACTGCGGAAAAATACCGCACACTGAATAAATATGTATATTTTTATAACTTACTGAATAATGGAGCGGTTTTATGGGTTAATGTTTATTCTAAAAAATACTTGGATAAATCACCAACTTATTTGAATTGAAGTTGTTTTTTTATCATTAAGTTTAGTCAAAAAATCAGGATTTAATTTATAATAATCATTCTTTGTGTTCCATTCTAAAAAATTGGAGATATTAAAAAGAATTTTGCCCATAGTAACTTCTGTAGAATGCATCCCATCAAACATATAAAGATCGTTCAAACCTAAAGATGCTAAATCGGAATAATCAAAAAACTGAAACCCAAACTCATCAAATAATAATGGAATCCTGGCTTGAAAATTGTTAAATAAATCCCGCTGATAAACAGAACTTTTCAACTCTTTTATTACTTCTGATGAAAACGGCGTTGCTAAACCTACAACTTTTATACCTTTTTTTTTGCTAATCTCTAGAAATTCAGCCAAAAGATTGAATCTATCTTCGCTAAAAAAACTACCCTGTTCAAATGGATCCGTACCATTATTAATCCGATCCAAAACTTTTTCGCCGTCAATAAACTTAATTTCATTCGCCATCTCTTGAATATTGTGCCCATATTGATAACTGCCATCCGAACGAAAACCGTCCCCAAACAACAACGCATTCAAACCGATAGCCGACTTACTTTCAATAGGTTCTTGCTCGTCAACTACTTTTTTAAAGATGTATATCGGATTTTTTGCTATTTGTAAAAACAAATACCTAGCAACATAAAGATGCGCTTTCCACTGATACGCTTCTTCTTTTTTACTTAAATCTTCCGATAATCCATAAATCAAGTCATTTTTCTCGCCAAGCCAATAAAAATCAACACCTAAAATTATTGTCTTGGGTTTGGCTTCGTCTGGCAGTAATTTTATAAAATCAATCAGGTCAGCAATATTATGAATTAAGCCGCCGGCATTATAGAATTTTTCACTGTCGTCAAACATTTCTTGGCGAATTTGCATAACGCGCGAAGAACCAAGAACTAAAACATCCGGCTTTTTTGATAAAATAGTTAAGTATTTATATGTCCTCAAAGATTGATCGGCTATTTTGCGACCAAAAAGAATATCCTGCCTACTCTTGGTCTGCAAACTAATAACCCTTTTTATCGGCAAGAGTTCTCCCGAATAAAAAATAACCGCTTCAAGAATAAAAAAAATAATCACAAGCGGCAACCAAAACAAAAAGATATTTTTCAAAAAAAGTTTGAGAGTTTTCGGATATTTAGCCATAAACAAACCTCCGCACAACAAACTGTCGCGAAGTTATTAAATTAAAATTGAAAATAAATAAAGGGATTATAATTATACACGCCGAACAATAAGATCACAGCAACAACAAGATAATAAATCAACCACCTAAGCCAAGATGGATAATCATCTATCTGTAAAGGATGCTCTTTTCTTCTCTGTATCCATTCCACCACAATGAAACCCGCAATAATAAATAATCTTTTTGGATAAATTGTCCCGATATTAAATAGATTAAATTCCAAAGCTATTTTTTTTACCACATAAAACGCTTCATTTATTGTGTTGGCTCTGAAAAATATCCATCCAAACAAAACAAGAATAAATGTAAATAATATAGCTGGGATATCTTTAAGCGAAGCAACGGTATTTGATTCAAATTTATTAATTAATTCTTCTGACTTTGACGCGGAATGTTTGTTTCCATCCATAATATTAAGTTAGTTATTTTAGTATTAAATTTATTATATTCACATCATATGCAACCCACCGTCAATTGGAATATTCAAACCGGTAAGATATTCCGCATTGTCGCTTAATAAAAATTTGGCTAAACAAGCCACATCCTTATTATTTACCAGCCGTTTTAATGGGGTTTGTGATTCTATCAATTTAATAAAGGTTTCTGGATATATCGTGGAAATACCCTCTCCACTAACACCAGGAGATATCATATTAACCCTTATTTTTCTAGAAGCAAGCTCATTTGCTAAACAACGAACTAGACCAAATTGCCCATATTTTCCAACCGTGTAACTAAACAAACGGGCCGGAGGAACATTAAATAAACACGCTGAACCAATTACTAAAACACTTTTCAATGGATGGTCTTCCTCAATAAGCTTTGTAATTGTAAGCCATAAACCTTTTATCTGGACAGCAAACTGTATCTCAAAATTATTCCAATCGTCTTTATTGATTGTTCTAAATTCCGTTGAAACGCCGACTGTGTAAACCAAGTTATTAAATTTTATTTGACTTGAACCAATAATTTTTTTAACTTGCGACTCATTGGTGATGTCTAATTGCGCGGTAATTAATGTGCTTTTTTTGGATTTTGATAATTTAATTAATTCTAAAAGACAACTTTCTTTTTCTTGACGAAAAAAAGTAAGAAATAGATTATGCCCGGCAAGCAGTAACTCATGAGCTATTGTTTTGCCAAAAGTGCTGGTGCCGCCAATTATTAGTGTGTTGGGCTTGATCATAGTTTTAAATATATTTAACCTTGGCAATACCGTTAACCACTTCTTCGTTATTTTGATTTATGATGACAGTTTCAATTTCTAATAAATAAACCGAATTAATCTTATTTTTTATCTTACCCCTAACAGTGACAGTTTCACCAATAAAAACCGGCTTTTTAAAATTAATATTTTGCGATAAATACAAATTATGATTTTTAAAAAACTTGCCTACTAAGGTTGAAAAAAATGCCGCTAAAAGCATCCCATGCACGACAGGTTCTAAAAAATCCTTACTTTTAGCAAATTTTTTATCGCGATGAAGTAAATTTTTATCTCCCGATAGAGAAATAAAATCCATTACCTTGTTTTTACTAATAGTCGTTTTGAAAAACGCGACATCCCCGACTTTTATTTTTTCCCAAATATCTTTCTGGGGTATTTTTTTAACATACATATTTTACATTATATTTATCTAAAACTTTTTTAATATCTCCCACATTTTTAACCGCCATAAGATCATCCATATCAAATCTGACACCACTAGCTTTTTCCAGCTCAACCATCATCATTATAGCATTAAAAGAATCCCATGTTGGCGTGTTGGTTGGAGAAATTTCATCATTTATTTTGTTGCTGGGGATTTCCAATATTTTTGCCAGTATATCGTATAATTTTTCTTTCATATTTAATGTTTATTGATTTCTATAAAACCATATTGATTAAACACATAATCATCCAAATCACGCTCCCAAATGTCTTCAGTTTCGGATGATTTTATTTTATGGAAATTAAAAATTTTATAAAAATCTTTAACCTGATTGTTTTTTAGCGTTGGTTTGTAACAGGCGCGTACTTTTTTCGGGTTTAATTTCTTAAGCTCGCTTAAGATAAACCCAAAAAACTGCTCTTCTACTTTCTTCCCCAAAACCCTACAACTAAGCAACATGGAATCTATCTCCCACCTATCCGGCATATCTTTGACCATACAAAATCCGGTAATACCGTATTCTCCAAATTTATCAACAACATCTAGCGCCCAAAGTTTATGGCCTGATTCAATAAATTTTTTGATATCATCTTCTTGATAACGATGTGTGGTTAAATTAAATTGGTTTGTTTTTTGTGTTAATTGAGCGCTGCGCGGTATCAAAAAATCATCAACTGCTTTTATCGAAATACATAAATTTAAATTATTTAAAAAAGTATCTAAATCTATAATTGCATCTTTATATTCTATTCTTTGTTTTTCTTGTAAATACATCGCGCTCCGTTTCTTATCCTCTCCAGTAAACTCAAATGTATTGAATCCTTTATAATCCAGCAGAGTTTGGATATATTTCGTTGAATCGGTGGGCAAGTCCAAAACTGTGACATCCGGCAATGTTTGTTTTATTAACTCGCGGTTAGTCAGATCGTCATCAATAAACACCAAACTGTCCAAACCGACATTTAATTCTCTGGCTATTTCCTGCATATTCTTTGCTTTATTGTCCCAATTTATCTTGCTTACTATAATATCGTCTTTTCGCAAAACCATATACGGATGATGTAAAAATACTTCTTCTACATCTTCTTGATTATTCTTGCTGTTAATCGCCAGCAATATGCCTCTTTTGCTTAAACTCAATAACAATTTCTGGAAATAATAAAACTGCTGCCCTTCGCCTGCTGGCGCTAATTTTATTCCGGCTAATCCATCTTCACCAATAACACCTCCCCATAATGTATTATCTAGATCAAGTACAATACATTTCTTCTTTTTGAAAGCCAGAGGCACAAGGTAAGATGTCAATTCTTCTGCTAACATTGGAATTGCTTCGGGAGATAATTTCATATCAGCCGTAAAAGAATATTTATCATACCAAAAATCTTTTTTGCCTATGTATCCTAACCATTCATTAAAATTAAAAATGAAAACTTGTTTATCATTTTGATAAGTATTCAGTAAATTATTATTATAGTCATCAATTATTCTATACCATCCATTATTGAGTTTGCTGTCAAAAATTCCAGTTACCGGCGGCCAAATTTTACTGGCATTGCTAATAATAATTTTTGCTTTAGTTTTACTTTTTATGTAACTTACAAGCTGTAATAATCCATCCTCCGTTTCATATTTAAATTTATTGAGTTCTTCATTAGTAATTTCATGGTGGCGATATAAAATATCTTGATTTAAACCATGCAAATCGAGTAACAAAAAAATAATGTCTGGTTTAAATTCGTAAAGTTCACTACCCAGTATCTCTTGCTTCCACTGTCCATATTTACCTTCGTAAACATCTAAAAAAATATCTTGAACAAATGATTTGGTTTTTAGGCATTCTGCCAATCCCTTAATAGTAAAGCTTGACAAAAGAGCTACATTTTTTGCTTCTTTATCTTTAGATATTTTATCAATTTCTTTGGCCCACCCAATGCATGATGCTATGGCATTTGACTCTAATTTTATTTTTTCTTTTGATATGTTCATACTTAAATTATCTCTTAAACGCTATAGCTATTCCAAAACTACTATCATGACTTATGCTTATTTGTATATCCTGTTTTGGCAAACCTTTTATTTTCACGCATGGCTGTCCACATACTTTATGCTTAATTTCAATTTGACCATGGTTATTTATTTCTTTTTTACCACATGCTTTAATCACAGCTTCTTTTGCGGCAAAAATTCCAGACAAATGTTCAGAAAATCTTACATTTGAAAAGCAATATTCCCATTCTTTCTTTGTATAAAATTTATCCCAAAATGGATAATCTTTTTTCTTTATATTTTTAAACCTACTAATAGAGACAATATCTATTCCAATTCCAATCATAATTATTCCGCCTTAAAATAAACTACTTAACAATACCATACCATTATCAATCGGCTCTGTCAAAAAGCCAAGGTTTGGTTGCCATTCGTAGAAAAATATCTTGCTAAACTAAAAAATTTTAATCTTTTTCCTAATATTTTTAATTATTGAACCCATGACTAAATAAAATCCAAATATGACTCCCATAAATATATAATTCCATCCAGCTCCATGCCATAAACCTATAAGCATAAAAGTAATAAAGGTACTTGCATATATCCAGCTTTTTGTTTTGTTTTTCCGACTAAATACCAGGGGATAATAAAGATAATCTCTTAACCAAGTTGATAGTGAAATATGCCAGCGGCGCCAAAATTCTTCTATATTTCTTGAAAAGTAAGGATAGGAAAAATTTCTCATTAACTTAAAACCGAACAGTTTGGCCGTGCCAATCGCAATATCAGAATATCCAGAAAAATCAGCATAAAGCTGGAAAGCAAAAAAGAAAGTGGCAATTAACAACTGATTGCCAGAAACATTTGATAAATTACTATATGTATTATTTACAGCAATCGCTAACATGTCCGCTATAAATATTTTCTTAAAAAAACCCCATAGCATTTGCCGACAACCGTCAATAGCTTCTTCCATTTTAAATACTCTTTCTCGCGCGAACTGCGTTAAAAAACTTTGCGCTCTATCTATTGGTCCAGCGATAAGTTGGGGAAAAAATGAAACAAATGCTAAAAACTCTGTAAAATTACCGGCCGCAGGAATCTTGCGCCGATAAACATCAATGGCGTAACTTAATTCTTTAAAAGTATAAAAACTGATACCGACCGGTAAAATAATGTTAAGCGTAGTAACCGAAGTTAAAGCCATACCAGCAGACAAAAATAATCCCTGCAACGAACTAATAAAAAAGTTAAAGTATTTAAAAAAACCAAGGATGCCAAGGCTTGAAATTATAGTTATTGTTAAATAAATTTTGCGCCTTTGTGTATCGTCTGTGTTATGAATTTTCTTTCCCAAAAGAAAACTTATCGTGCTTGATATAAAAATTAAAAATAGAAAACGCCAATCCCACCAACCATAAAAAATATAACTAACTATAAGAATAAATAAATTCTGCCTTGCTCTGTTCAATTTCCAGTAAATCAGGAAAACAAACGCTAAAAAAATTATAAATTCCAAAGAGTTAAAAAGCATTGTTTAAAATATAAAAATAATCTTGTGTTTCAAACAAATATGGCATTATTGTAAAACCAGTTCGGATAACAAATCAGCTATCCTGGAAGCCGATTTACCATCCAGTTTCCCAATTTGTTCAACAACTAAACTATTACGCCCAGACCTATCCAGGCCAGAATCATTAAGATATATATTGATAGTGCGTATCATTTCGTCTGGGTCTTTAGCAACAAAACAAGCCCCAGTTTTAAGCATTTTCTTGGTATGCTCATAATATTCCGCAAAACGCGATACGCTTCCAAAAACAGGCTTTTGCTCTTGTCCGTCAAAAGATACCAGAACAATAGGTCTATCAAGCGCTGCCGCGTCAAGAACCAAACTGGAAGCATAAATAACAACCAAATCGCTATGATATAACGAATCAGCTAACGGTAAATCTTCATCCATGGTAACCTCCCAATCTGAATAAATATCTTTTCTAAATGGAATGCCTGGTTTATATATAAAAAAATTATTATCCGGAGTAAAACCATCGAAAGAAACATAATCATTCGGCGGTAATCTTACTAAAAACTTAACACTGCCTGGTATTTTTTTATCCAAAAGAGACCTTTTCAATATATCCAGTAGCTGCCCATCTGTGTTGGCAAAACGCCGGCCAAGCGGACCGACAAAAATTAATCTGTCTGAAGGATTAAAACCAAGCTTTTTCAAAAAAATGTCTCTAGAACAATATTCTCTCCTGACATAATGATCCAGCTGAGGCAATCCTGACACAAAAATGTTCCCCTCTTTCATGTCTTCATGCTCTAATGCCTCTTTTTTAATAACATTGTTTTGAACTATAAGTTTATCCGGCTTAATTCTAAAAAGGCCTTTGTTGGTAATGTTATCCCAAGATCTAACCATACCTACAGTTAGCACACCGCTTTTTTTGCTTGCGGCCAAAAGATAAACATCCATGTCATGAAAAATATCAGTGGAAAATAATAAAAATGGAGAATATTTGTTTAAATATTTCTCCATCAAACCGATATCCATAAAAATAAGATCCAACCAACGAACAAACTTCTTAACAAAACCAAAATTGCCAAAAAACTTACCCAATATCCTTGAAAAATAAAAATGGATTGCGTTTTGGTCGGAAAGATACTTTTTCTTTTGATGAAAAAAACGAGTTGTGGTGTTTACTAATGACCCGCCCAGGTATCTAAATAAAATATCTTTTCTGCTTAATTTTAAACTCGGTATTCCTTCTATGACTATATTTCCAAACTCAAATTTTTTCTTAAAATATTCTTCCTTATAGTCCGGCACCAATACAACCACCCTAATTCCGCTATTGACCAATAAACTAGCGATCCCGGTTTCCAAAATATTTCTAGATATAAAAGGATTAAAACTTGTAATAAATATTGTTTTCACGGTTTCGTTATTTTATAAATTTCCACTAAAGAGTTACGATAAACCAAACTCAAATTTTTATCCGCCGCTAGATTAATCCGACTGCCCAATTGCCTTTCCCATGGGCCAAAATAGACATAATCAGACGGCATATTGCTTATAACGCCTATCGAGGTGCTATTATAACGCTCTGTAAGTTCGTCTATTTTGCCCATCGGCAAGCCGGTTTTGCCGTCAAAATACTCCGCGAATGTTTTTTTAAATCCATCTCCATAAAGTTGAAACTGTGTTTTATTCAAATTAATACTCATATCCGGGAAACAGCCGGCATCAAAACAATTTTGAGGCGCTTTACCTTCCAGTTGCTGTCTAAAAAGATCAGATGGGACATTGAATAGTTTCCGAGCTATAAGCAGCCGTTCTTCCAATTCAAAATTAGAAGCCAAAGAAAGATGCGCCCGAGGTAAGAAGGGGCGGGCCGAAGTATATGCCATTAAATAGATGGAGGTTACATAGGAAGGTGAAATAATTTTGGGTTCTGGCTCAAGATTATGATTAATCCAATCCCAAGAATCAACAACTTCATTGGAGAATTTATAGTAAAGCAAGGTTTCTTTATTGGGACTTTTCCATAAAGAGACGGTGTTTATGGCGTATTTGGAAAAAACTAGCAGACCTAGCACAGCTACTCCAATTTTTATTACCTTCTTTATTCTAAACGAATTTCTAAAACTATAAATCCAATCAAACAACAGCGTTATCCATATAATATAAAGAGTAACCGCCACAGGATAACGCCATTTGCTTGGCACCGTTGACTGCCCGATAAACAGCTGTAAATTCCACACCAATATAGCCGCTATTATAAATCCAAAAAACAATAAACCTTTTTTATATTTATTTGTGAATTTGCCATCAGCAACCACGGTGTTTCTAAAGTATGTCGCCCCAATAGCCAAAATGGTTATAAAATAAAACAAATAATCCAATAGGTTCTTTTTATGAAACCCCCAGTCCCGGCCGGTCAGCACCGCCGAGCGATAAGATATGTCTTCAGCGTCCGGCAACGCCTTAAACATGAAATAATTGATAAAATAGGGCAACAATAGAATACCAAAAACAACAAAAAGAACTCCGAAATTTTTAAGCAGTTGCCGGTCTTTCGGATAAAACAGCGCCGCGGCTATGGCCATAACAGCCATGACCGCTGTCCAATATATCCAAGTGGTAAAATAAATATAGGCCAATAGCGCCGCCGGCAAAGCCGCCGCTACGGCAAGAGAATATTTCGGCTTCATCCAAAACCGGATAAAAGTAATTATCGCCGTAAGATAAAATGGATAGACCAGTAAAGGATGGTCAATTCTGGCTATACGAAGTTTATCAATCTGGGTTCTGATGATTGGAATAAACTGCTTGAAGGTATAATCAAACAGTGTTTTGAGATCATTGCGGAAATCAAATGAAAAGACATTGGGAAGAATCGGGGTTAAAGCGCCGGTTGCGGCAAAAAATAATGACCAGCTTTTGGATTTGAACAACAACCGTCCAACTATATAAAGAAAAACAAATATAACCGCCGAGAATAAGAATTGAATAAATAAATATGCTGATGTAACATCGCCCTTAAAAAGAGTTATGGCCAACCCGAATACCAAAGAAGGCAGGGCGTTGCGGGGAGACGGCCTTTGTTGGTCCAAAGAAAGTTCGGTTGGAGGAAAATGCCCGTCATATACTTCCCGAGCCCGTGGCACATACATATAAAGCTCGTCGCGGTAGGTTTTTAGTTGAGCCAATACAAACCTATCTTCATGAATATTAAAATAATCCCTAATGGCTAAAGGCGGACCAATAAATAAAAAACCCACCGCGGCCGCGGCGCAGCTAATCAAAAGGAATTCCTTTCTTGAAAATCTTGAAAACAAATTGGCTATTTTATTTGTTGCGTAACCGAAAATCACCCTTAAACTGTTTTTCATAATGGTTACGAAATTCTCGTTGAGATTTAATTTTTTGCCACCAACCCTTATTATCCAAATACCACTTTACTAGATCTTTTAACGAGTTATCAAATGAAATACTGCATTTCCAGCCAAGTTCCTTTTTAATCTTGGCGGAGTTGGGGGAGTAACGGGCATCAGAATAAGGACGGTCATTGATATATTTTATGTACTTTTCCGGCTTAACTCCCAATGTCTTGGCTAACAAGTAGATAACTTCCAAATTGCTTTTTTCCTCGCCATTAATGTTATAAATTTTAAAGTCCTCGGCTTTATGAATCATCACATCCACGGCCTTGCAAAAATCCAAAACATGCACCCAACTGCGAATTTGCTTGCCATCGCCGTGTATTGGAATTTTTTTGCCTTCAATAATACTGGTTATAATTACCGGAATTAATTTTTCCGGATATTGATAAGGCCCAAAATTATTAGAACTCCGAATAATCAAAGCCGGTGTCTTGTGTGTTTTTATGTAGGCCTGAACCATCACATCCGCCGCCGCCTTAGAAGCGGCATAGGGATTAGTCGGGCTAATCGGGTGGGACTCGGATGTTTTAACCCCCAACGGCACATCGCCATAAATTTCATCAGTGGAAATATAAACAAAGCGAGGCACCTTGCGCCGATGCGCGGCATCTAACAAAACATGAGCGGCCTTTATATTGGTATCAATAAACCGGGAAGAATCAATAATAGAGCGATCCACATGGCTTTCGGCCGCAAAATTTATAACGACATCAAATTTATATTTTTTTAGAACCCTATTTATTAATTTACTATCGCCAATATCTCCGTGAATAAAATTATAACGCTTACTGGAATCCAAATCCGATAAATTATCCTTGTTGCCGGCATAGGTCAGCAAATCCAAATTAGCCAAATAATAATTTGGATACTTGTTATGCAAATATCGAACAAAATTAGAGCCCATAAAACCACTACCACCGCATATTAATATTTTTTTAGATATCTTCATAAACCAATCATATTTCAACAATTAAACTGGATTAACCAATAAAACGATACTTGATAGTGGTCCATAATATTATAAGGCCATGCTTCATGTTGATTTTCTTGCCTTCTTTATAACTTCTGGGGTTATATTTAATCGGCACTTCCACGCTTTTGTAACCGCGTCCCCAGGCCTTGCAAACAAGTTCTGTGTCAAAATCAAAATCATCGGTCTTAACTTCAATGGCATCCGTCACCCTCTTGGAAAAAACTTTGTAACCACCCAGATATTCCTTAGCCCTGCGACCATAAAATAAGTTTGTTGTCCAAGTGATGAGATTATTACCAAGAAGATTTATTTGGTATACCGACCCAAACTTAGGCACATCCCGAACTCCCAAAACCATATCTACTTTACCATCTATTATTGGCTTCATTAAGGCAGGATAATCTGTGGGACTGTATTCTAGATCAGCGTCTTGGATTATCATCATATCCCCGGTGGCAACTTTTAAGCCAGTTTTCATAGCACCGCCTTTGCCTTTGTTTTTCTCGTGATAAATAACCTTACAACTATCCTCCAGACCCTTTAAGATATCTCGCGTGCCATCGGTTGAGCCATCGTCCACAATAATAATTTCCTTTTCAATCAACCCCAAGTCAACGGCTTTAACCGTGTCAACAACCTGCTGAATTGTATTCTTCTCATTAAACGCGCAAATAATTATTGATAATTTCATAAGTAAAAACGCTAAAACATATAATTTTATATAGTGATATTATACTATAACTTAGATAATCCCTTCTTGGCAACCACCACCAATATTAAAGTTTAGACGGAAACAATTTAAACGGCTATTCTTGAAAAAAAAACGCATAGATGGAATAATAAATGCTGTAACAATAAACTTTGATTTATGATTAAAAACAATAAAACCCAATTAAGAGTCCCTTATGCCTTTACAGTTTTCGGAGAGGAAGAGCGTAAAGCCGTCGCTGAAGTATTAAAATCGCCTCAAATTGTAGCAGGAAAAAGGGCGGAAGAATTTGAAACCAAAATTGCCGGTCTTTTCGGTAAAAAGTTCGGTCTTTTGGTAAATTCCGGCTCCTCGGCTAATCTGTTGGCTTTTGAGGTCTTGAATTTGCCAGCCGGTTCGGAGGTAATCACACCTGTTCTTACTTTTGCCACGACTGTGGCTCCTATTATCAAAAAAGGTCTAGTACCGGCTTTTGTTGATGTAGAGTTGGGAAAATATACTCTGGATATTGATCAAGTTGAAAAAATGATTAATTCCAAAACACGGGCTTTAATGGTGCCATCGCTTTTTGGAAATGTGCCCGACTTGCCCCGACTTCAGCGCTTAGCCAAAAAACATAATTTATTTCTAGTGGAAGATTCCTGCGATACGCTCGGCGCCACAATAAATGGGAAACCCACTGGTGTTTATTCTGATATTTCCACAACCAGTTTTTACGCTTCCCATATTGTTACGGCCGCCGGCGAAGGCGGTATGATCTGCCTGAATAATCCAGAGTGGTATAGGCGGGTTCGTGTTTTAAGCGGATGGGGTAGGCGTTCGGCTCTCAATGAATCCGAAGATATAGCCGTAAGATTTCAAACAAAACTCGACGGCCAACCCTATGATTCCAAATTTATTTTTGAGGAAATCGGCTATAACTTTAGAACCACTGATATCGCCGCGGCTTTCGCGTTGGCCCAGTTAAAAAAACTGGATAAGTTTTCCGAAATCAGAATAAAAAATTTCCAAGAACTGCTGGATTTTTTTCGGAATTACCAAAATTTTTTTATTCTACCCGAACAATTAAAAACAGTCCGAACCAATTGGCTTTCTTTCCCGCTGCTAATCAAAGACAGAGCGCCTTTTTCCCGAATGGAAATCGTGACCCATTTGGAAAAAAACAATATTCAAACCCGCCCGATGTTTACCGGAAATATTCTAAAACAACCCGGTTTTTTGAATATCAAAAAAAGAACAAGAAAAGGCGGATATCCCAACGCTGATTTAATTATGAAAAATTCTTTCGTAATCGGTTGTCACCATGGTTTGGAAAAACGGCACTTGGATTATCTTAAAAAGATTTTCTCGGATTTTTTGGGACGATTTTAATAACCCCAATAAAAAAGGGGGCGCTTACGCGGGCTCCCTCTGTGTAGAATAGCCAACTCAACCGGCTATTGTTTAAGTTTAAGCGTTTTCCCCACTACACGAAAAGTATGGGTCAATTCTTCTAGTTGCTGTTGCCGTTTCTCACGCATGATTTCAAAAAGTGTCGTCTCTTCTTCGGTCTTTTGCGCCGGCGGATATAAAAAATCAATCGGTACGGAAACTATTTTATAACCGGCGGCCATCACTTCTAAGCGTGCCGTGTCTTGAATATAGTTATCAGAAACTCCAAATCGTTTAGCCGGATAACATTCCGCAAAATAAGAGAGTAATCCTCGCCTAAATGCCACCGGACCAAAAGCCACATCAAAACATTTACCGGTAGTATCAGCAAAAACAGCGTTGATCTGCTTTTCGGATTTTATCTGGAACATCGGGTAGCTGGCATAACTGGTTGGGGTGCGTTCAGGAATCACAAGATCGGCCTCACCGCGCTGAATCGGCGCGATGATTTGCGGAACCCAGCGAATTATATCCGCTTTCTCCGGTTCGGTCCAAAGAAAAATATCCGCTTTATTATCATCATTGGCAACCATGCTGAATAATTCTCTCTTTTGATTACCCATACCCTTCTCACCCGCCTGTCGGTGAACCTTAGCTCCGACTTTGGCCAAGGCGCGGCTAACAGTAGCATCAATTGATCCATCCACCACTACAACATCATAACCAACAGCTATAGCTTTCCCAATAAGCTGGCAAGCTAACTGGAAACGGGTCTCAGTGGTCCTTTTATATAAAGTTGCCGTGAGTATTGTGATATTGTTCATATTATTAGCTGTTTGTAGATAGAAATATAATTTTGAACAACTTTTTGCCAATCCATAGTCCTGGCAAAATTTAAGGACTCTCGCGAAAATGACTCTCTTAACATACTATCGGACAAAATTTTCTCCATAGCATCGGCCGCCTCCAAATGATCTGATGGTGAAACCAGCGTACCATTTTCGCCATCCAAAACCGCATCTTCAGCACTAGTCCCGCGCGAAGAAACGATTGGCAATCCGCACGCCGCCGCTTCTAAAAAGACCAGTCCGAAACCCTCTATATCTTTGTTAATATCTTGCGGCAACAAAATAAACAACTCGGCGTTTTTATACAGTCCAACCAGTTCCTCCTCGGATAAATCTTTCAGAAATATTACCCGATCCTGCAATTTGAGATGTGAGATTTGTGACTTGAGATTTTGATATTCTGGACCACTGCCAACAATCACATACTTAAGATCGGGAAACTTCGGCGCGATTTGGGCAAACACCTTGATAGAGTATTCATAACCCTTGCGTTTTTTTAGTGTGCCCACGCTTAAAATATAGGGCTTAAGTTTTTGAACTTTAGCATCACTTTGATATTTGCCTGCCCCGTAGCGAGCTTGCTCTGCTTCGGGGATATTTGATATTTGATACTTATCAAAATCCACCCCATGGTTAATCACTTCAATCTTTAAATCAGGAATTACCCTTAGTATCTCTCTTTTTGTATTATTGCTGATAGCTGTAATTTGGTCGGCCTTTCGATAAGCCCAAATCAAAAGTTGTTTTTTGATCGGTTGATATAACGGCTGAACCGCGCCAGTGCCAATAGTTGTTATTACAATCTTTTTGCCAAGACCCAAAGAAAAAACTGCGGCTATCACACCATATGGCCAACCATCTAAAGCGTGAACTATATCGCAACTCTTAAAAACCGACCTTATTTTAAATAATCGAAAAATAATCCTTAAAAAACCTCCAGACAATAGATTATCCGAAGTTAAAATTTCATACTGATAATGGGATTCTGCTTTCTTTAAAGCGCTTGAAAACGACAAAAAAAACCGCCCTGATCCTGTATTCGATGATAAATCATTGTTCAAAAAGCACACTTTCATTTTTTATTTATAAGCACATAGACAATATTATATACCCAACGCTCGGCTAAATATGAATATTGTTTTTTGATGTTCCGTTCTTTCAATTGACTTAACAAATATTATATTATAACTTATTATCAATATATAAAGTTACACTAGAGTTGTCACTTTAATATACAAAAATGAAAATGATATTTCTGTTTATACCGCATTATGTTTATACATCAGATTTGCTCCACACAAAATATATAAATCACCTGGCAAGCAAATATCGTGTAATGGTGTTCGGGCCAGTTTTTGATCCTGTCAACATAGAATCGTATCCTAAGTTAGACAATGTTGAGTATGTTTATATGGAAGCGCAACACCCCAATCTTTGGCTACTTTTTAACAAAACCTTACGTTTTTCCTTAATAAAAGAATTTGACAATCTGGAATACCATAAATTAATAGCCCGAACGGGCCGGAATTTAAACTGGCAAAGAAAATTATTAAAAAATATAGCTGTGCTATTGCCTAATTTTCTTGTTAAAGTCAATAGCTTCACTAAGCTAGAAAGTATACTGTTAGACAACTCGGGACTGATTAAAGATTATATCGATAAATACCAGCCCGAACTTATTCTAACATCCACACCCGGTTTTACCGGCCTGGAGGCTGAAGCTGTGCTTATGGCCAAAAAAAATAATATAAAAACCGTGGCCATAAACTTTAGTTGGGACAACATTTTTAATACCGCTAAACAAATAAGAAAAACGGATTATTTAATAGTTTGGAACAATCGGGTCAAAAATGCCGCCTGTGAAATTCATGGCTATCTCCCAAAAAACATTTGTGTTTCCGGTACAATGAGATTTGATCATCATTTTAACGATGAATTTAAATCTAAGAACATGTCTGGACGCACAAGTTTTTTGACCGAGAAAAATTTGAACCCTAATCTAAAAACTATATTTTTCACCACTGTACCGCCGCACACATATCCTTTCCAAACCAAGTTTTTAGAAAATTTGATAAACTTAAGGGATAACGGCGTATTTAAAGAGAACTTAAACATAATAACCCGATTGCATCCCCGAGATGAAATAGCTAACTACAAACATATTATTGGCGCAAAAAATCTTCATATAGAGGAAGCGGGTCAATTAAAAAATCAAAGACCGGGAGATTTGCATAAAATAGAAATGAATGAAAGCGATTTGGAAAATTTGCGGCGGTCTCTGCTTTACTCAAATGTAGCGGTCAATTTTCGCTCCAGTATGACTTTGGAAACATGCCTCTATGATCTACCCACCATAAACTTGGCTTACCACGATTACGATATTTATTACCAAATGGATCATTACATACCTATACTGGCATCAGGGGCGGTTAAACTGGTTAAAAATCAGGAAGAGTTTATAAATGCGATGAAAAATTATTTAGCAAACCCTAGATTGGATAGCGAAAAAAGAACAAAAATATCTAAAGAACTCGTCCCTTTCCAAGACGGCCTAGCTTACAAAAGAAATGTTGATTTTCTAGAAAGAATTATCTAATGAGAACGATACCCACAACAAAATCCGGTAATTATACAAGCGATGCCAACCTATTAAAAAGAAAAAAATTTGCCAAACTATTCCAACCAAAAATAAATCTGGTTAAAGAAATAGTTTTCTTGTTAAAATTGAAAGGTGGCGAATGTATTCTGGATGCGGGTTGTGGTAATGGCGATTTGCTTATAGAGATAAGAAATAAGTACAAACACCGTGGTGATTTATATGGTGTGGATATTGCCGAAGGAATATTGCAACAAGCTATCTTTTTAAATAAGAAAACGAAATCAAAAATAAACTTTCAGAGAGCGGATGTCAAAAACTTAAAACTGCCTTCCGAGCATTTTGATATAGTGATACTCAAACATGTCCTTCATAATGTAGCTAAACCCACACAGGCAATTGAGGAGTGCCGCCGAGTTCTTAAAACAAATGGCCGATTGGTTATAGTTGTAACCGGCAAAAAATCAAGATTGCTATTAAGACAGCTAAAACAAAAAATTGCCGCCATTCTTGGCTTAGATTTTTTCCCAGACGCCGAGAAAGATATTAACCTGGAGAGTATTTCCGACTATCTGAAATCTTCACTTTGGAACTTTAGAATTAAACAACTTAAAAGCGTCCTGCGCTTAAAAAATCCCAAGCCATACGTTGATTATGTGGATAGTGGCCGGGATTTTTGGGCTAGCGGAATAAAAGATGAGAAATGGCAGGAAATATTAAGTTTTTCTCAAAAATATTTTGATCAGATCATTAAAAAGAAAGGACAGATATCAGATCAAAGCATTTTAGGAATTGTGATTGCCATTAAAAAATAATTTATAGGTTTATAGGTTTCTATCTTTCAACCAATTTAGATATATCCGCGCCACCTTTTCATTGCCACGCAAAATCATCCCCACATGGGAAAAGCCCTTTACATATTTTACCGAAACATCTTTTTGATACTTCTTAAGCCAATTTATTAATATTTTTTCTTTGGCTGGTTGATGGCCTTGATCCCGCGCGCCGTTAACTAATAATATAGGCGGCATTTTTTTTGGATTTTTTATTGTAAGCAACTTCCAATATTTTTTAACAATCGGATGTTTTGATTGAATAGCCGCCATCAAGGACGAGAAGAGAACTAAATATTCTCGCATATACTTTTTTAGATATTTTTTAGGAAAAAAAGGAGAGTCGGAAATTCTTAAAACCGCCTCTCGCGATATTTCGAGAGGTTTGTTCAAATCAATGGGTTTCCGTATTTGATCTGACTGTGGTTCAAAACAATTTAATGGTCCAGTGGCGCCATAGCCCGAAATAGCAACAGTGCGTTTGGGCATAATATCCGTCGCCAACTTAAAAACCTGGGGCCCACCCATACTCCATCCCAAAAAAACCACTTTGCGATTTTTATCCGTAACTTTTTCAATGACTTTTTTAATAAGCTTCATGTTTTCTTCTTGAGTCAACCGGCACAATTCTTGAGCTGAACATCTATAAACATCACCTGAATTACAAGCCCATTCCACCGTAATAACTTCTCGTCCTTTTTCGGCAAACAATGGCGCCCAGCCCTTTCTGCCATCTGGCGTAATTTCCCAAATTTTCATCAAATGCCCGCCGCCGCCAATAAGCGCAATAACTGCCTCACCCGATAATTTAGCCGGTATATAATGCTTGTACTTCATGTGGTAGGGTTGGCGACCTACTACACCCTCTTTGGTGTTATAATTTGTGGTCTTGGATTTATTTATATTGACGCCCATGATTTAATGTTTTAGAATAAAGACGAAGCAAATCTGTTCTTTGATATCAAAACATATTGTATCTGGTAAATCCAGAAAGGAGATGTTGCCGTGATCAATGATTTTCGAGTGCTGATGCTCTATCCCAACTATCAACACGAGATGATGGTACCGCCGGCCTTGGCGTTATTTTCCTCTCTGTTGAAGTGGGAGGGCTTTAAGGTGGATCTGTTTGACACCACCAATTACAAGATTGACACCGGTGGGGTGGATTCGGAGAAAAGTAAAATGGCCAACTTAACGGTGCGGCCGTTTAAGTCGACAACCTTGATCAAAAAGGATGATGTCTACACTGATTTTCGCCAAAAGATCAACTCCTTCAGCCCCGATCTACTTTTGGTAACCGCTACCGAAAACATGTTTTTGGTGGCCATGAAGTTGCTCAACTCGGTTGAGGACACTGGCGTGCCTGTTGTTCTAGGCGGGGTTTTTGCTACTTTCGCCCCGGACTTAGCCATGCGCTGGCGGGAAGTGGACATGTTGTGCGTGGGCGAGGGAGAGCAGGTCATTGTGGAATTATGCCGCCGCATGAACCGGGGTGAGGATTCTTCCAGCATTCCCGGACTCTGGGTTAGAGGAAAAGATGGCCTGATTAAAAAAAATCCCCTGGGTCCTCGAGTGAATATGGATGAAAACCCGTTGCCCGATTTTACTCTTTTTGAGGATTCTAGATTCTACCGTCCTATGGCCGGTAAGATTTTGAGAATCTTTCCCGCAGAAACTCATCGGGGCTGTCCCTTTACTTGCGCTTTTTGCAATTCGCCCGATCAGGACAGATTATACGGTCAAGCCACCGGGCAAAAATTCTTTCGCAAGAAAAGGTTTGATAAGATTCACGAGGAACTTTTGTTTTGCCGCGATGTCTGGCGGGCCCAGTATATCTTTTTCTGGGCGGATACTTTTTTCGCCTGGAGCGAAGAAGAGTTCGATCAGTTCTGCGAAATGTACGCCGACATCAAACTGCCTTTCTGGTGTCAAACCCGACCCGAAACAGTAGTGGAGCGCCGCATCAAAAAACTAAAAGATGTTGGCATTCACAGAATGGGTTTTGGCATTGAGCATGGCAACTTTCAATTCAGAAAGGATGTGGTTGATCGCCGCTATACTAATGAACTGGTGATAGCAAGAATGAGAATTCTGGTGGAGCAGGGTGTTGAATTTAGCGTCAATAACATCATCGGCTTCCCCGACGAAACGCGGGAATTGTCTTTTGATACTATTGAACTAAATCGGCATATTCCGAGCGACACCATGAGCTGTTCAATCTTTGTTCCTTTTCATGGGACAAGATTGAGGGAATTGTGTGTCGAAAAGGGCTACATCCATCCTGATGTTATCTGCCCCACCAACTCCGACGATACGGTTTTAATTATGCCGCCGCCTTTTATGAGCAAAGAACAAATGAAGGGTTTGCGGCGGGTGTTCGCCATGTATGTTAAATTCCCCAAAGAACGCTGGCCAGAAATTCGGCAGGCCGAAGAGCTGACTCCTGAGGGGGATGAGGTTTGGGAGAAGTTAAGAAAGGAGTTTGTTAAAACCTTCTTTGCTCCGCCCGAAACCGACATCGAAAAGATCAATAATGCTGTTTAACAGCTTCACAAGCCACCCTCAAGGGTGGCTCTTTTTTTGTTTGGACCATAATTTGGATCTCAAAAAAATAAGGTTTCATTATATCGTGGTTTAAAAAACAAATTTTCATCTATTTCCCAAGGACATAAACTATTTTAGATCCCCATCTCTTCCTAAGTTTACCATCCAATCCGAATCCGGAAGCTAAATTTAATATAAATCTTCTGGCTCTGCCTTTTACACCCATAAAAATCCCCTCATTTACAAAATATTTTTTATCAATCAACTTGAAATATTTAAGTACGGTCTTATTGAAAATAGCGGGAGTAAAAATTGAGATATGATTATTTTTTTCATGGAAACCAGAAATCTCGCCATATTTATAAAAATACCTCCGACTCAAAAAAGAATCAGTATTAACTAAAGTAAAAATAAATATTCCTCGTTTTTTTAATATTCTATGCACTTCCCTTATAAAATTATGGGGATTCTCCAAGTGAGGCAGAACGCACCACGCTGTAATAATGTCAAAAAAAGAATCGCCATGCGGGATTTTGTCGTAATTTAGGTCAACAATTTTAAAATCTTTTAAAAAACGGCGATTCTCATCATTAATATAATCATCAACATCCAAACCATAAACATTTTTTATACCAACATCTACAACTAATTGCCTAATAAAATCGCCGCTGGCCGTCCCGCAATCTAAAACATTTACATCACCGCTGTTTCCAAAAAAAAACCTCTTATAATCAAAAACTATGCCTGAACAAAACTTATTCCTAACAGTCGGCCCTTTATAAGTCCTGAGCCTGTCTTTTAAAACTTGGTCGGAACGTATTTCTTCCGTGGTTAAATATTTGGCCATAGATTAATATAAATCCTCAAGTTTTATTTGTTCATCCTCTTCTATCATTTTTCTGATTTTTTTGCCAACCACCCTATCAATCATGGCGGGAGACAAACCGCCCTTGCCCGGCCGCTTAAAATCTATCATGTCTTTTTTCAAAACTGTGCCGACAGAGAGATCGCGGTTTGCCACGATACTCTGACCAGCCCAATTCCTGCCTTTCTCTAAGGTCTTTATTCTTTTTTTTTCAGTGTGTTGCTTTAAGGCAGTCTCGATATCCCTTATTTGTTTGACCATCAGTTTAAACTCTTGAGGCAACAACGCGCCTGGATTATCCAAAGATCGGGGATCTGTTTTATCAAAAGTCAAATGCTTTTCTACTATACAAGCTCCCCTGGCCACGGCGGCTAGCGGTATATGCCAACCAACGCTGTGATCCGAAATACCGACCGGAACATTATACTTATCCCTAAAATATTCCATTCTTTTTAGGTTGGCGTGCTCATACGGGGTGGGATAAATAGAAACACAATGTAGTATGATAATATCCTTAACACCATTTTTTCGTAAAGTATTAATGGCCTTATCAACTTCTTCGTTGGTCTGCACGCCAAAAGATATAATCACCGGCTTTTTTCTTTTGGCGATATTCTTTAAAAACTCATAGTTATGCGCCTCGCCCGAACCAACTTTAAAGTAAGGTTGCTTGATGATGTTGTCCAGAAAATCCAAGCTTTCGTTGTCATGCGCGGTTGCAAAAACTGGAATACCGATATTCTGGGCGTGGTTAAAAATTTTTTCCATCTGAACATCCGAAAATTCTTTATACTTCATTCGCTCAAACCAATTATAACCAAGCTCTTTCTCTAACCTGTTGCTAACCTTTTTGCTCACCAATTTTTCGGTTTTGGTCGCTTGAAATTTAACTATATCCGCTCCGGCTTCAAAAGCGGCTTCAATTTGTTTTTTAGCTAAATCAATCTGACCATAATTAGTGACTCCACCCTCGCAAATTATAAAACATGGCTTACCTTCTCCAACAATCATCTTGCCTAATTTTATTTTATTTTCCATTTTTTTATTTCTTTTAACACTAATTCGCTTATATATACTTGCGTTCTCTCATTAGCTTCCTTGGTTGAACCGCCAAGATGAGGAACTATTATCAAATTACTGTTTTTCTTGGCGTACTCAACCAAGGGATTACTTCTTATATGGCCGCCATCCGGCATTTCATTGCTTAGAGTGTCCAGAGCCGCGCCGGCTATACCCCCATCATTTAACGCATTAAACAGAGCCGCTTCGTCCGTAATTTCTCCCCGGGCAGTATTTATAAAAATAGCGCTCGGCTTCATCATTTTAAAATGTTTTTCTTTAATCATCCCGAAAGTTGAATCATTGTAAACCGAGTGCAAGGAAACAATATCTGATTTTCTCAAAACATCCGCCAAACCCGCCTTACGAACACCATATTCTTTCATCTCCTTGCGACTAATAAAAGGGTCGTGGGCTAAAACCTTCATACCAAAGGCCATGCTGTATTTAGACACCATTTTACCCAAACGGCCAAAACCGATAAGACCGATAGTTTTGTTATAAAGTTCAACCCCGGCATATTTTTTTCTATCCCATTCGCCTTTTTTAATTGAGTCAAAAGCTGCCGGTATATTCCTTAACAGAGCCAACACCAAAGCAATAGTTTCCTCGGCTGTGGAGTAAGTTTTTTTAAGAACGGGAGAACCGGCCTTAATATTAATTATATTAATACCTCTCCTGCGACATTCATCCAAATCAATATAACGCAGTTGTGTTGTCCTGGAACCCACCAATTTCAAGTTGATGGCTTTGTCCAAAACATCCTTACTAAGCTTAACTTCAAGCCCGGTGACTAATACATCAGCTGATGCGAGATTACTAAAAAATGTTTTATTTGAAACAAAATCAATAACCCTGCCTCCTTTGGCAAGAATGTTTTTAGCTCTTAAATTGAAATCTTTTTCAGCAATTAGTATTGTAAGCATGGCCCATGTATAATTTCTCATATACTATAACATCTAGCAACCATGTCTTGTTTTTGGATGTTATAGTAATAGATTAACATAAAATAAAAATGCGCTATTTTACAGCTGATGAAATAAAAAACACAAATAGAAAAGAGGTCACAGAAGTATTAAAAGGGTGCGCCGGAAAAAATGTAAAATATTATTTTGGAATAAAGGTGTTTAAAAAATACTCCGATTTTGCATTGATAACGCACGATGCCAAAATATTAGACCTCGGAACAGCCAGCGGAGCTTTTACAAAACAGCTATACAATTTGGGCTATAAAAATATATTCGCGCACGATATAGACAATTACCTCCCTAATGAGGTGAAAGAAATTGTGAAAGAATACAAACTATCGGATCTAAGCACAGAAAAAAACCCTTGGGATGATAACTTTTTTGACGCTATAACCGCTTGGTGTGTTTTACCGCATTTAGAAAATCCGTTCCATTGCGCTAGAGAGCTCTGGCGTGTTCTAAAACCCGGTGGAATATTTATGTTCACAACTCCTCATATTCTTTCAAAACCAAGCATGGCTTTCTTTCTAAAAAAGAAATATTTCGCGGGGTACAGACCAACCAATAACCATATAGCGTTGCTTCCTTTAAGTATTTTGGAGAAAACTATTTTTAGAGGTTTTGAGCTTATTGGAATAGAATATCTGGTTACACCAAAAGTAAACCGGGGCGCTAAGGGTAAATTAAGGAAATTACTGATTGACTTAAGTAAGTATAATAAATGGCTAAAAAAATTTCTTGAAAAAAGATGGGCTTATAATATCTGCTATATCATACGCAAAATTTAAGCATGATTTTAGCCAATCTTTCGGCCGATTTTCCATCCCTTTTCCAGCAAATATCCTCGGCAACTTTTTTTCTTTCATCCATGTCTAAATCAGGATCTGAAAGATAACCCTTTAGATATTGGGATAACTCGTTTTCGTTATAAGCAATTTTAACTCCCTTACTTTTTATTAACGGCTGTAAGTGTTCCAGTTTAAAGAATTTTCTAATACTTTCCTTCTCACTAACACTTTTTATCTTATCAAAACCTATAAGAATGACGGGTTTATCAAAAAATAACGCGTCCATAGCTATGGTTGATGGACCAGGCAACACAACATCGCTATTACAAATTAAATTCATAAGATGTTGATCCGCGTTTTTATCAAGCTCGCCCTTGCCAAAAAGCGTCTTTGGATAATCTAACTTAAAATTAGAAGGGAGTTTCAAACTACTTATATCTACTTGACCTATCACGGGCAATCTGATTAAAACTTGAACTTTGTTCGGATCCAAACATCTCAATAATTCAAGAACATACTCATTATAACTAACACTGTCTTTGCTAAATTGTTTCTGTAAGAAACTATCGGCAATAGTTATAAACAGTACGGTTTTTTTGCTTGGATCCAGACCAATTTTATTAAAAAAAACATCTCGAGGTGTTACCGCTATATTCAAGTAGTTATCATAGTGGGGAATACCAACTATTTCTATGTTTTTCTCTGCTACTCTATTGTATTTTTCGCATTCCTCTTTCATAATCTCATTCTGTACAATAATCCTATCTGGAATTTCCCTAATTATTCCCCGTCCGGTCAAATTATCCCACGATCTGACCATACCTACGACAAAAATACCTCTTTTTTTGGACTCTCTGATTAAGTCCAGATCGCTTTCCCCCTCGCTCCTATCAGTTATATCGGTTGAGAAAACTAAAACTGGATTATACTGGTCAAAATAAACGCCAAACCGGTTTTTAGGCAGAAAACAATAATCCAAAGTCCTTAGCGCGCCCTTAGCTAACTTAGAATTACCGAATAAGACCGTTAAAACACGGCTCATAAAATACTGAACCATTCCAGAAAATGTGTTTAGTTTTAATCTTAATCTAAGAAAAATTTTAACAGTGTTGGTATTGAGTAAAGCGCGAGACAAAAAACCAAAAAAAATCTTAACCGTGGATAATGGCGGAACTATTACTCCTTCAATAATTAGATTGGCATGCCCAAAATTTTTCTCTAAGTAATTTTTTTCGCTCACCGGCGCCAATATCACTATCCTGACACTCCCAGAAGAGAGAATCTTTAAAAAATCGGTGGCCAAGATATTTCTGACCACGAAATTAGAAAAAACGCTAACAAAAACTGTTTTCATTGGTTAGTTATAGTATTAGGAATGATCGGGCGATTTCCAAGTCAAAGGGATCGTTTATATCATGAGCGCTTTTCGTGTCTATCTCAAAACCCACCGCTTGGCCTAATTCAATCTTTTTTTCCTTCAAAAACAAATCTCGTTTAAACCACCATAAATTACCATGAGCGTATCTTTTAGGATCAAGTTGCCTGCTGGGATGAGCATAATGCAATTCTGGATTATCAAATCGTAAATAACCGTTAGAATCAATATGACGAACATGGTAAGGATGAAAAACACGGGGCACGGCTATAACAGTTTTTCCCGAATCCGCCTTTTTGGATATAATTAAGTCAAGTGTTTTATCTATTTGTTCAGGTTTTATAAAAGGAGTGGTAGGTTCAATCAGTAGAATATATTCAGGTTTATAATTCTGGTTTTGTTCTAACCATAAAAGAGCGTGCTCAATAACCGGTATGGTCGGCGTGTTGTCTTGGGCTAATTCCTGGGGGCGCAGGAATGGTATTTCGGCTCCCCACTGCTGGGCCACATCAGCAATTTCTTTATCATCGGTGGTAACAATTAATCGTTTAACCGAATTACTGCTCTTTATCGCTTCGAGACAATACGCCATCAGCGGCTTTCCGCCAAGATCCGCGATGTTTTTACGGGGGATGGATTTGGATCCGCCTCTAGCGGGAACAATCGCTAATGTTTCAATTTTATTATAAACATTCATAGATAAAACTATATATAATTGTAACCCAAAAATAAAGCCGGCGGTTTTTTGCCGATGGCTGTGTGTGATCCTATACAAAACGAACTTTTTCCCTACGCCCATCCCACTGGACATCGGGGATCAATACATCCTTTTTGGCCTCAATGCGATCTCGGCACTTCATTAGATCTAGAAGCATAACCTCCATCTCGGTTTCTATGTCATGGGTGGGTCGGTATCCCAAATCAAGAAGATGTCTATGGTCGGGGTTGTAATAATGTTCCTCCATTTCTTTGCGCGGATTCTCGAGATTGCGCACTTCCACCGGCAATCCCAACCCACCGGCCACTTTCTTGATTTTCAGAGCCAACTCGGTGATATCATAGACCTCCTCGAACTGGTTGAAAACCCGATACTCACCGTTCCTAGATGGGTTCTCAAGCGCGAGAGTCAGACACTGCATGGAATCCCGCAGGGGAAGGAAACCTCTTTTCTGATGTCCCTTCCCAAACGGCGTCAGCGGGTGTCCAATGACGGCCTGACAGCAGAAACGGTTGATGGCTGTACCGAAGGCCTGATCAAAGTCCAGTCGTGTCAACAACTGTTTGTCATTGCCCATGGCATCGATGCGAGTACCAAAAACAACGCCCTGCATAATATCCGTGGCCCGCAGGCCCCAGATTTTGCAGGCAAACATAATGTTGTTAGAACTATGAACTTTGCTCCAGTGGTACCAACTTCCCGCTTGTCGTGGAAAAACCGCCTTGGGATATTTCTTCCCACGAAATTCGGCATCAAAGAAACCCTCTGGGATATCAACCGGTGGCGTGCCGTACTCACCCATTGTCCCCAACTTGACCAGATGGGCCTGTGGGCAAATATCCCGCATAGCAAAGATCAAATTGAGAGTTCCAACAATGTTGTTGGTCTGGACGAACGCAGCGTGTTTGGCGCTCATCATAGAATACGGCGCCGATGGGCATTCACCCAAATGCACCACAGCATCGGGTTGGAACTCGCGAAAAACCCGTTCAACCAGATCGTAATCACGGAGATCCCCTTCCCAAAAACGCAATTCTCTCCCAAAACGCTTTTTGAAAGCTGGTAATCGTTCTTTCATTAAACAGATAGGTATGGCACTCCAGGAACCCATTTCTTCCACCCACACCCGGCGGGAAAAATTATCCACCCCCGCCACCTTATGACCTCTAGCCGTTAAATGCTGCGCCAAAGACCAACCTAAATACCCGTCCACTCCAGCAATCAAAATTTTCATTTTATGGTCTCCTTTTTTAGAGATTGATGAAGGTTGCTTGATCGTTTTTTTCATAAAAAGAGCAAAAATAACCTTAACATTTGTATAAACTTAAGTAAAGACATCAAATTTTGGTGTGCAAACCGCATTCACCGCCAATATGGGCTGTGCCGCTAAATCGACCTGCTCTTTCAAATTGTCCTTGTCTACCGCCACCCTCTCGGGTTTTACCAGATGTAGTGCATGGCTTACAACCCAAGGAAAGGTAACCTTGACCGTAAAGAGGGTGGTGTCTTAAATTATTTTCTTTTATGTATTGCCACACATCCTCTTTAGTCCAAAAAGCAATTGGATTTATCTTGGCAATTTTACCATCTTCAACCAGTGGAGTATTTTTTCTGTATTCTGTTTCATCCCTCCGCAATCCAGTAATCCATGCATCATAATTACCCAAAACAGCATTTATTGCTGGTATCTTCATTTCACAACATTTATACTGATCATTTTTTATGAAAGAAGCGCCATAATACTCATTTATTTTTTTCTCGTCCTCTTCACTGGGACGAGTCCATTTAAAATTCATCTTTAAGTCGCTCACTAGAGAAGCGGCGAAAGATAGGGTTTCTTCAAACTCGTATCCCGTATCTATACCCACAAACTGAAAATCCGGATTTATCTGCCTTACCAAATCCACTATAACTACCGAGTCCTTACCAAAAGAGCAGGCCGCAAAAATATGTGGATACGCTTTGGCCGCCAATGTTATTAGGCCTTTGGAAACATCTGTTTTCTCTTTGAGAGTCATATAGATTTAATTATTTGGTTAATTATAATATTTTTAACTCAACCTTTTCTCCAAAAGTTTCCTGTTTATTTTTACTGACTTTAAAATCTTCACTATCCTTTCCGAAGCCCGACCATCGCCCAAATGCGGCTTGATATTTTTAAGTTTTTGCCTAAAAATCTTATTTGCCAAAACATATCTTATCTTTTCGATTACATCGGTTTTATTATGATTTGAATCAACCACATTACTGGATCTAGATCGGCCGGTTTGACGATGACCGATATTCACCGCCGGCAATTTTAGGTAAGGGGCTTCTACCAAAGCTCCAGAGGAATTACCAATCATAGCTTTAGCCGCGGCCATCAAACCCAAAAAATCCAAATTTTCTATATTCTTATAAATTTTGAAATTAGAGTCGTGATCAACTTCATGGATGGCCTTGATAATTCCTTCGTAACCCGGATCGGAACAAGGATAAAGCAGAACTGATTTAAAATCTAACGATTTGATCGCGCCAAGAATTAACTTCATATCTTCATAGTTCTCTCGGCTAGTTTTCATTGTTTCAGGATGGTAAATGGTAATAAAAAAATCTTCACCGGGCCAAGCGTATTTAGCCGCAGCCGCCTTAGGAACAGTAAATATTCTCTTAATAATACGATCTATATAAACCGAACCGACTGTGTGAATGCGCCACGACTCTTCGCCCAACGACCTAACAATTTGGGCCGCTCTTTTAGTTTCCGGAAAATGAATGTGAGCTAACTTAGTAATAGCGTGCCGTTGAACATCGTCTACATTACCGGACGACTCACCACCTTGGGTGTGAGCAATGGGTATATTCAAAGACAAAGCCGCAAAGGCAATCATCAAATGTTCCCCGCGGTCGGCGTGCACCAAAACAATATCAGGCCTTAATTTATTAAGAACCGACACGCTCCTAGTCAGACACAAACCCAAATTCTCGGCCCTGATGACCGCCGAATCTCCACGGCCAGTGCCTATATCAATAACCTCTATTTTTGACTTTGGGAAAAGATTATTTGCCTCGTCGACAGTTTTTCCAAACTGCGGTGAGGCATGCATATCAGAAAGAAGAAGCTGTAATTCCAAACCCGGGTCTTTTTCAATTAGTTTTATAAGTTCAGAATAAGCGCCTAGGCCACCCCTCTTGCCCGAAAAAACACAGATTTTTCTTTTTTTTTTCATTATTTTTTATTTATATAACTTTAATTTAAAAAGATAATCTTTAAAGAGAATTATGATATTTTTATAAAGGCCGACTGCAAAAAAAACATCATCGCGATTAAATACAAAAATCTCTTTAACTCTTATTTTTAAATAAGGACGCGCCTTAACTAACCAGTAATAAAACAGGATCGTTGTAATAGCATAGGTTATAACATACTCTAACGCCGCGCCCCACACTCCAAGAATAGGCAAAAGCAAAGCCAATAAGCCAATAGATAAAAAAGTATTATCAAATGAGCGAATAAATAATATGCGCTGTTCTTGTAAAGCTATTATCATCATACGCAAAACCTTGTAAAAACCATACAAGAAAAAAACAACTGACATGAGCTTAATGAGGGATACCGCCTCGCTATATTTTGGGAAAAAGTAATGTATAACCATAGGCACAAAAATAAAAAAACAGATACCCAGTAAAAGACCCAAAAAAGAAGAATATTTCAACATTCTAGCAAAAATATGCCTTAATCTTTTATGATCATCTAACTCTCTAGGCAATAAAAGACCCATGGTTCCTATCGGAAATAAAGTAATTATAAAGGCCAGCGCAGATCTGGCTAAACTGTATATAGCCACGGCCTCTGTGTTCAGAAAAAACTTTACTAGCCATAACCTGGTGCTACTGGATAACTTAGATAAAATATTTCTAAGCAACACCCATAAACCATGTGCTTTTACAAGCGGCCATAAAATGCCATTACTTGCAAGCGCTGATTGAGCGAAAAGTTTAAAGTAGGCCTTTATAAAATAAAAACTGGAAAATGCCAAAGCGCAGAATTGAGAAACAATGTGAATAATTAAAACAGTTTTTATGTTTAAACCCTGCTTGGTAATAAACAGAGTGACTATAATTAAAGTTTTTACAAGCTCACCCGCTAATGGAACCGATAAATTTAAAAAAGAAATTTTAGATCTAAAAAAAGAATCCTGCACCGACTGCATGCTCTCAATAAGTATCATTATGCTGGCGATTTTAATATAAATCCCCAGACCCTGGCTATAATAGTTAGAAATAATATCTGCTCCCAAAAAAACCAAAATCGCAAGTATTACCCCCAAAACCGTTTTAGCTCCAGCATATTCCAAAAACAACCGTTTAGCTGACCTTATATTTAACTGTCCAATAAACCTGCTTAAGCTAACTTCCACAATAGAATCTATTCCACCCGAAGTCAGACTGCTGGCTATGGTTATAAAAGAAATCACTAGCTGATATAAACCAAAATCATAAACGGTCAGCAAAGTCAAAATCATGGCGGAATTTATCAAAACAACAAATTTTACGGATAAATTCCAAAAACCGGAAATGACTTCCCCTTCTATCAAATTTCTTGCCAAAGAATGTCCTTTTATTTCCATATTCAACTAAAAAGCGAGAGCGATACTTAATTTCTCCATCAAATAGTTTAAGCTATGGTGGTTAACAACAATATCTCTTAACTCACTTGTTAATCTAATCTCCTCGTTGCTTTCCAATTTTAGCAAATTAATTATCTTTGACCCTAAATTATCAGAATCCCCTTCATTAAAAATAAAAAGGTTGACCAATTTTGAGGGTAAGATATCTTTATAAGATAAATTAGAAACTAATATCATGGTTTCGCAGGACATTGCTTCCAAAGTAGTTTTATCTAAACTTCCGGTTGGGGTTAAATTTATGAAAATACGGCTCTCATTGTAAGCTAAAACCGCCTCTGAATTTGGAATAGATGATCTAAAAATTATTTTACCGTCTTTTATTAATTTTAGAGACATGGTCTTCAACTTATTCTTGTAAAATTCATCAGCTCTAGAAGAGGGAGAACCAATAATATAAATTTGAAAATCAATTTTCTGCCTATCTAGTAACTCAGCCGCCGAGATTAGCACTTCTATTTTTTTAATGGGCGAGATACGGCCTAGAAATAAAATTTGATTATGATTTTTTGCGACAGGGACCTTCTTAAAAAGATCAACATCAATTCCAGCCGGCATTAAATTTGTTTTGCTAAACTTGGCCGCAAAAGAATATTTTGAGGTGCAAAAAACTCTACCTGAAAAAAAAATCCCTACTCTATCTATAACATTACCCATAGGATGGTTATACCACAATGAAGTTTTCTTATCATAAAGTTTCCAAAATAAACCGCCCAGCACAATATAGATAGGATTCATATGCACAAACACTACATCATAATCATGCCTTAATTTCCAAATATACTTATAAAAATTAAATATATATTTGAGCCGAGACGGACCTGATTCTTTGCCTAACGAAAAAACCCCGACATTGTTTGGCAATTCGGTTTTACCTTGATAGAGACAGACCACCGAGATCTTAGTGAATTTTTGAGCTAATTTGCTTATCCAACTATGATAAACGCCCAAAATATCATCATCCAGGTCTACTTTTTGAGTTATAAACAAAAGTTTCATGTGGTTTCTGTATCTTCTACTTCTAAAAAGGAGCTTAGATAAGCTCCTTGTAGTGTTCCTTGTACCAATCCACCGTTCGTTTCATGCCTACTTCTATAGGAGTAAATTCAAACTTCCCTAACCAGCGTTCTAGAGTTGAGATGTCACCCTGAATAACCGCTTTCGATGTTTCACCTGGGCGCATAGGTAAAAACTCTATTTTTGCTCCCAACATATCCGCTATCAACTTGGCCACTTTAATCAAGGGTTCACCCCTGCCACTGCCGGAATCAATTACTTCTGTAGCGACTTTGTCCAACTCCAAAGCCCGAACTAGAATCTCTGCCGTATCGCCAGCGTAAACCAAATCAACTAATTGGCTACCATCACCATAAACCTGTAGCGGTTGGCCCTGTAGGGCTCTGATGATAAAACTGGGAGCAAACTTTCTAACCGGTTTGAATTTCTGGCCTTCGCCATAAACATTAAACCCTCTAACAACATTTATATGAGTGCTAAATTCTTTATTGTACAAAAAAGCAAAGTCCTTGGCTGTTCTTTTGGTTAAAGCATAGGGGTTGTACCAAACATCCGGCAGTGTTATATAAACGCATTTCTTGTTATATTTTTTAACTGCCTCAAAAACATTAAGCGTGCCCAATATATTGACCTCGTTGGTCTCAATAATATGCTGAAGGGTTTCCGCTGTGCCAAGAATACCGGCTAAGTGGATAACCCCATCGCATTCAAAAACGGCCTGGTCCACAGCATTCTTATCGCGAATATCGGCTGTAAAACTTTTAACTCCTGGCACCGGATCAATCATACGACGATCAAAACTTAAAACCTGATGCCCATGAGACAAAAGCGTTTTTATCACATGACCGCCAATAAAACCCTGCCCGCCAGTTACTAAAACTTTCATATTTTTACTTATTTTATTTATATATAAATTAACACTTGTTTATTAAGACAATATTAAAATATAACATTAATTAAGGCAATTTTGTAACGTTCTATATATTCTTTTTTGGATATAAAATTCTGGGATGTCTCTAAAGCATTTTGGGCGAATTCTTTACATTTTTTTTTGTCAATAATTAATTCAATCATTCTACTGGCAAGTATATGACTATTGCCTACAGGCACAACAAACCCGTTAATATTATTAATCACTATTTCGTTTGCCGGAGCAACATCCGTCATAATGACAGGCAGTCCGGAAGCGATGGCCTCTGAAGGAGACCGCGCGCCGCCCTCATAGTTGGATGTTAAAATAAAAAAATCAGCTGTTTTGTAATACGATATTATATCGTTGGTCCATGATTCAAAAATAACATAATTTTGTAACTTGTAACTTGTAACTTGTAACTTTAAACCATCCAATTCGGGGCCGTCACCAACAATAAGCAATAATGTTTTTGGATAATCAGTAATTATATCTTTCATGGCCTTGATAGCCATACCAACATTTTTTTCTTTAGTTAGGCGAGAGGCCATTAATATAATAGGTTCATGTTTTTTATATTTTGTATGGAGATTTATTTTGACAGAACCATTTGTAAAACGATCCATATCATATACTATAGGCAAAACAGTAATAGGGTTTAGGGTATGGGGTTTAGGGTATAGCGACAATAAAGAGTTTTTAATTCGTTCGGAAACTACCCGAAGACAATTTGCTTTCTTTACTAATCGTTGAGCCATTAAAACACGGACTTTATTCTTCAATGATTCTCGCCAAAAATACGGGCTTAAAAAATCGGTGTGGATCTGGATTTGCAGTGGTAATTTAAATTTTTTCTTTAATAGATAACCCACCCAACCGGTTTCAAAAGGATCCTGGGTGGTGATTACACAATTTCTAATTTCCCCACCTTCGCTAAAACTTCGGCGGGCGAGTAATTTTAAATTTCTAAGTATACCGCTAGAAATTTTGTAAGCGTCCCAAAAGTAAAATAGGTTGATCTTGGTATTGGTGGGATATAAAAAAACATTACTAAAGTTTTGCGTTTTTAGTTTTGCGTTTTTAGTTTTTATTACTATATGTAGCTCTTCCACCAAACCGCCATAGTCCGCCATTCTTTGGCGGACTTCTGATCCTTCAACAAATATATTCTTATCAGTAGACAACATTAAGACCTTCATTTTTCTAAAATAAAAAACAATCTATAACCATCCAAAACCGGCCGTATTTTTTTAACCGATTTAAAATTATTTTTTAAAATTTTTACTATTCTACCCAGCCGATATTTATAACCGTCTATTTCCCAGTAATGTTGGCCAGAACTGGCAAAACCCCTAAAAAACCAAGGAAATCTAAGGAAAAACACCAAAAAATTACTTTTAAAAATTGTTCTAATTCCAGGAAACTTAAAAACAAATTCAAAACCGGAAGAACGGTAGGGTAAAGAAATAATTACATTTTTTTTACTGACCCTTTTTAATTCCATAAGAGTTCTCTCAAAGTCCTCCCACGGCAAATGTTCAAGAACTTCAAAAGTAGTCACAACATCAAAACTACTGCTTTCAAACGGCAAGTTTCTAACATCCGCGATAACATCTGAATTCAAATCTTTGTCTATATCGCAAGTAATAACTTCCAAACCAGTGGATTTTAAATAAGCCGAAGTGATATTTACCCCAACTCCAACTTCTAAAACTTTACCAGAATTTCCAACCAAATCGGACACTAAACTGGTCTGATAATAATACGAAATAAATCTTTCCAAAGAGTTATATTTTTTTCTAAAATAGTGTGACTTTTTAACTTGTGTGTCCATCTTATTTATTTAATATCTCTAGCAAATTACTAATAGTTCTTTCTATGGAAAAATCTCTGGATCTAACCAAGGCATTCTGGGACAATTTCTCTCTTAAAAAATTGTTCTCGTTTATCTTTTTAATAGCGTCCACAAACTCTTCTTTATTATTTGGAGCAAGTAATATCCCATCAAAACCGTTAGTGATGATTTCTGATATGTTGCCGATATTAGTGGTTACAACCGGCAAACCCAGACCCATCGCCTCTACTATTTGAAACGAAAAACTCTCAAAAGAAGTATTGAGAACAAATATGCTGGTCTGTTCTAAATACTCTAAAACTTTTTCTCTAGGAACTGCCCCTGTGAGTTCAACACGGTTCTCCAATTTGTGACTTGAGATTTGTGACTTGAGATTTTCATGCTCTGGTCCATCTCCGATAATTATCAACTTCCACTCCGGCAGATCCAGCATCATGCTTATAACCATATCAAACCCCTTCCACGGCACAAGCCGACCAACTGAAACAATGATCTTGTTCTCTCGATGATTTGAGGTTTGAGATTTGAGGTTTGAGGTTTTCACGCCATTGTATATCGTTATTACTTTGTCTGGATTCTTGACCCAACCCGATACTAGTTTTCTAAAATACTGGCTCGGGGTAATAACCGTGTCGGCGTGACCAACCACAAATTTCTGAACCTTTCTTAAAAATTCAACCCTAAAACCATATTTATTTTTTTGAAAATCATCAATGGAGTCATTTACACCAAAACGCTGAACCGATTGCTCCCACACATAATCGCCCGGCACGCGAATAATGAATTTCTTTCGCGCTAATCTGGTTGCAACAAGAGCCGGCAAGCCGGCGCTGATAGTATCTTGCGCCAAAATAACATCGCTAATCAAGGCCTTTTTGAAGCATACCCAAAAATAAACTAGATGCCGTATCCCCTTAGGCAGACCCCTAGAGACCCCAGACGGGCCATAAGTGACCACCTTAACCCCCACACCGCGCCGGGGTAACTCTTTAACCAATAGCGAAGCATATGTGGCTGGACCGCCGATATCGGGCGGATAAATTCCGGTGGCCAAAAGCAGACGAATATCAAAAATTTGTGATTTTAAAAGTTCGCCCATTCTTTTGGAAATACTGTTCCAAGAATAGTTCGAGATAACCAATTCCCGACCATTTTTAGAAAGTTTCTCCGATAAACCAACATCTGATAATAAAAGTTTTATCTTTTCCGCAAGATCGTTATGATTTTCAATCTCGCAAAACAAACCGGTCTCGCCGTCTTTTAGAAAGTCAGTTATACCTCCTACCGGCGTGCCAATGACCGGCAACCCCGCCGCCATGGCTTCTAAAAAAGAGTTGCCTAAACCTTCGGAACGGGATGGCCGAACAAATATATCGGCTTGAGACAAGTATTGAGGAATTAAGTCGGGGTCAACATGGCCGATAAATTTGACTCTGTCGGCAACACCTAAGTCAGTGACCAATTTTTCTAGTTTAGACCTGTCGGGACCGTCGCCAATAATTTGTAATTTGTAATTTGTAATTTGTAATTTAGCGCAGGCCCGAATCAGAATATCAACACCGTTTTTATAAACCAACCGCGAAGTCGTAATAACCGTATAAGCCCCATTGGACTTATAGGTCTTATTGGACTTATAGGCATCTAAATTGACTCCATTCGGCACCACTTCTATTGGACATCTAGCGCCGTGCCGTTTAGCAAAATCAACTAGGTGATTGCTGATGGCTTGTATATAATCGGCTTTCTTGAATATCATCTTCCAGAACGGATAAAATATCCCAATTTTTTTTAGTATATGTTTTTCCGAATCTCCTTCCTGCAAAGTCAACAACATCGGCACTCGTGGATACAACAATTTAAAAAACAAAACCCCCAAACCAGCGTAAGCGGCCATGATAGACCACGAAATTTTATATTGATTTTTTCTGTGCAACTTCCCAGCTAAAAATGCCGATTTAATCGGGAAGGATATTTTACTGCCATCAATTCTAAAAATGCGGACTCTGCCCATAGTTTCTCTGGAGAGGCGGCTCTTATCAAAACGCAAGGTTATCAAATCAAAATCAAAAGAATCACCCAGACGATCGGTGATTTCTTTAACAGCTATTTCCGCCCCGCCCACCAACGGAAAATAGGCCAGAGAAAAAATTAAAACCCGCGGCTTTTTTGCCATACCTATAAAACTCTTAGGTCGCGGATTAGATAACATTCCAAAAAGCTATTTTAAGCGGTCTATTTCTGCCTGTATACCGGCCTGATCGGGCGCTATTTTTAGAACTTCTTGGTAGTACTTTAAAGCATTGGTTTTATCACCTTCATCGCGGTAATAAGAGGCCAGATAAAGAACTAAATTAACATCTTTGATTATGTTCATACCCTCCAATAAAACCTTGGGCGTTTCTGATTTTTTGGCCATATAAACATTCTTATAAAAATCAGCTAATCCCAAGTAATAACCCGGCTGATAAGCATCATTGCTTATGGCTTTTTTAAAACTTGCCTCGGCTTTTTCATTATCATGCAAATAAAAGCCGTAGAGATTGCCCAAATTAGCAAAAGATAGACCATTGGAAGGATATAAAATATTGGCATACTCCCAGGCGTCCCGCGCGCCTTCGTAATCGTTAAATGATTTTTTAATAACTCCCACCGCGATCCAGTTATCCACCCCGCCAACGCTTATTGGATTTTTATTTAAAACAGAATCCAAAAGAGCCAGGTCTTTTTTTTGCTTGGCAATATATTCCTCGGGAGCGCTAAAACCCTGGCCAAAACGAACTTCACCAATGGGGCGGCCGGCGTATCTAGGCAAATCAGGTCCATTGTAGGCGGCAGGGGCCTGTTGTTTATTGTTTTGATTTAGTTCTTTTTCGTTCGTCGCAGACGCGTCTTTGGAGTTAGGCCCGGAATTCGGAATCGGCGGTGATTTTTTAAATATCAAGTCCAAAAAAATAATAATCAACACAACCAATATTAATCCAATTCCAATAACAATCTTTTTATTTAATCTAAACATGGAATCAATAATAACAAACATGACCAAAAAAACAACCCCGCCTCTTAAAGAGGCGGGGTTGTCCTAACCCTCCGACCGAAGCATCGCATCGGAGCACAAGGTGGTTAGATTTAGTTACTTAAGGTTAAGGTTTCAGTCACACTAGAGTCCGAATTGGACAGACCCGGGACCAAGAAACCATTAAACCAGTCAATGGCCTGCACACTCATAGCGGTATTGGTCGCGTTATCAGACCAAATAAAGTCGTCGTCGTCCCAAGCATCCACATTGGCCGCCGTGGTAGCAAACACATAGTTTTTGCCACCGGTCCAGTTATCGCCCGCCGTCGCTTGCGAAATTGCTGTGTCAGCAGAAGCTGACTGATTCTCGCCATCCTCCGCATTATTCAAACTAGCAAACTGCGCATCGCCCTGCATCTTCACAGTAATAGCTGGTGTGGAACTAGCTCCCGTAATATCGCCTTTTAACACAAAGTATCTGGTTACACCTGCCGGAATAGATATGGATTCAGTCGTAGCGCTGGTGGGATTAGTTGGGTTAAAGGTAATGCGAACTTCTTGATCATTCGTGTTGTCTGCCGTGGTGCTGGCGATAGAGGAGAAATCAGACACACCCGAATCATTCAACAAACCGGAGTTATTGGCATTGCCGCATGAGGCGCTGCTAAAGAGAGCATCGTCGTAGCAGTAGACCTGATAGTTAGATACCCTGAAATCCGATACTAATGGATCACTCTCACTAATACCATTCTGGAATTCTTGCAGATAACCGCTCACAGATGTTGAAACCAAGAAAGTGAACTTATACAAGCTAATGCCATTCGTGCCTGCGGGAGAGGTAACCTTAAACTTATACAGCGCTTGGCCGGTAATATTGGCAAACTTAGTGCTGGCCAAAGCTACTCTTTCTATGGTTGGAATCGCTTTGGCAATTCTAGCGCCATTAGCCGCCGTATCCGATCCAGCCGCGCTTAGTTTAGTGCCGGACGATACCCCTGTTCCAACCAAACCATTTTGGCAGGAAGTATCCACGCCTCCATTACAGTTGCTGGAATTACTGGCATCGTAGTTAACCAAAGCCAAGTGCCCGGGAAACGCGTTTGTATTAATACCTATTGTTCCAATATCGGCCTTTACGGTAATCAATATCTGGGTGTCTTTGGCAACAGTGTAATCGGCTTCGGTCGCGCCAAACTGTGTAGAAAAGGTTGTAGTGGCATAATCAGTGCTGGTAAAAGTCGCTTCACCAATCTTTTTAGCGCCATTCCACAAGCTTACCTTACTTAAATCAGACGGCGTATTGGAAGCCATGGTATCGCTAGAATTCGTGGACGAAGCCATCTGCAAGCCGATTGTGTCTAACTTTACATCTTCGTAAGTGGAATTCACACGAAACACCGCCAAGGTTTGATCCGTGGCGCCCGCTTGTACCCACTTCAAAGCCGGGCTAGAAGAATCAAGAGCTAAAGCCAAAGTGCCGCCGCTTCTTACAGTCATAGCCGAACCGGTAGAAGCCGTAATGGACTCGCTGAAGGTTTGGCCCGAGGTCATGCCCGAAGAAACAATCCTGGCGACAGCATTCTCAATGCCCCAGCCAATCGTATCTGTGCCATTCGTGGCCGCATCGGGGCTGGCTCTTAAGTTACACTTTAAACCAACGGTTTTTATTGTTCCTTTAGTTACAATAAAACCAGTGTCTAAATTAAAGGCCTGATCATCAGCGTTAGAAACCGTATTGGCTGGATTAACCACATTACCGCCGGTATTTAAGGCAGTTGCGCCGTCATACAAAGTACAATTGGTTAAATCGTCAGCTTCGTTGGTGTCGCCTTCCCATTCTGGGTAAAAAGTAGTTATCCGAATATCTTCACCCGAAGCCGAGGCGTCAAAGATATAGTTAGTGAACAAGAAACTATTTATACCCGCCACTATATTTTGAGCCGACGGAGTCGGAGAGACCGAAACAGTCAATGCCGCGGCCTTAACAGTCATAGTGCTCAAAGTAACTGCCGTAGCCGGAGTTGGAGTAATGCTGTTGCCGGTGGTCACACCTTTGACCGTGCCCCAATCAGAACCCGGAGTGGTGGAAGCAATTACGGTATCACTGCCCAATATATCAGTGCCAATTTTACCTTTCAGGGTGTAAGTATTTTTTCCAACCGGGAAGGTAACCGTATCGGTAAACTGAATGCCGTTATTTCCGCCCGCCACGCCATCAACCGGACCCGCCACCACATTGCCAGCGCCATCATACAAGCTGATGACGGTAATGTCGTTGGTATCAACCGCTCCGCCCGTTCCAGCCGCCTCTGTTATCGCCAAATCAAAGTTCATGGAGGCCACCGAAATTGATTCACCCTTAACATCCGCGCTAAATCCGCCCAAAACCTGGCTGGACAAATTAACCGCGATATTTTGAGCCGGAACTGAAGTGGCTTTCTCCACATTCATAGTGCCGTTATCAATCGTAACTTGGAAAGCATCCCAGTTGGGCTGGGCTGAATGGAAATTACCATCATCAGCCGAAGCCGCTACTTCGCTCGCTGTCGGCAAAGTGTCGTAACCGTAGACATCGCCCTTGGCCTGAACATCGGCGTATCGGTACAAATCAAAGTCAACCGTTCTGGCAGAACCGCTCATGATATCACCCTTGATATAGAGTTCTTTGTGTTCACCTTTGGAAATCTTTAAACCACTACCCAAGGTAGCAGTGTAATATTTGCCATCGGAAGAAACAGTTACATCGTAAGCATCGCTGGTGCTGTCAACATAAACTTTCATGTTAGCTAAGTCGCCAATAGCAGCCGAGCCGGATTGATTCCAGCGGATTGACTTAGCCGTCATATTTTCGGTGGAAGCAGCTGTTAATTTCAAAGCCGAAAAGATGTAACCCACGGTGCCCACTTGTTTGGTGGCGCTGGTGCCTGGATCGCGAGTGCCGCGAGACAGGGTAATAGTACCAACAGCCAAAGTTGCGTTAACCGTCATGCCGTTACCGGTGATTGGCAGAGTGCCGTTGACTGTAGCCGAACCGGCGTCAACGGCCACCACAGCCAAAGTAGCCACTTGGCCCGCGTAAGCGTCCTGGTTGCTGTCGGAATCGCCGGCAATTGTAATTGCCTTGGTAGTTCCGGCCTTAACCGTTATGGGTTCATTCAAAACCGCTTGGTGGTTGGAATTCAATGTTTTAGCCGTGCCGACTCTGACACCATTTTCATCCAAAAGAATAACACCGCTAAACACAGCGTCTTGCGCCTGGCCAGTTCTTTCAACAGTGACTGATTTTACGGTGATATCTCCATCAGCCGAAGCCGTGAAGTTAATCTTAGTGAATGGTCTGGAAGCAAAACTTTCGCCAAACAAACCCGCCGCCGGCTGATCTGAAGCCGCGGCTACCGTTAAACCGGTTCCGGCTGGAGCCGTTGGCGTGGTTGGGGTTGTTGGAGTTGTCGGCGTAGTTGGCGTTGCAACCACGCTACCAGCTACCGCGGTATATTTGGCCCTTGAAGCGGGACCGAAAATACCCACAGCGCTAACACCGTTAGCTGTTTGCCAGGCCTGTACGGCCGCTTTAGTCACATTACCAAAGTAGCCGGTAGCGCCACCGGAATAAGTGTAGTGGCCTGTTGAAGTTAAGTACCCTTGCAAGCACTTAACATCATCACCACGCACACCTACCGAAAGTGATCTGGTAAACGAACAAGCGCCCGCGCCTGTAGCCGCTCCAGAACTACCCTGCAAGGCCACCAATTGCGCCTGCAATGACTGAATTTGCGCTAACAAAAGCGCAATCGTCTCCGCAGTCGTGGCAGCGCCAGCAGAAGGAACACCGACAAGCCAGGCAAAAGTTGTTACTGCCAAACCGGCAGAAATAAACTTTTTAGCCAGCTCGCGGCGTTTGCTAGTTAAATAACTCATTTGTTTTTCTCCTTTTTTATCCAGAGAATGCTCGGGCATCTTTTTAAAAATCCCCGAATATACTCTGTAATTTCGCGAATTGACTTATATTTTTTTCTAATCCATTATCTTGCCTTAGAATAACCCAAGGCGAGGTAATAGACACTCTAATAAACAAACCTAGTGGAGTCAAGTCCTATTGGTATCGACCCGACTTTTAAACTCCTTGAAACTGAAATAAATTAAATGTATTGATTTTCTGATTTACAGACAAAAAACTGATCTCAAGAACCTTTCCTACAAACTATCTATTTAGTTGTCAAAGATCGGTCGTCTCAACCATTAGTCCGCAACCTCTTGAACACTCAACCAACAAGTTAAGGACTGATGACCAAGACCCTATTTACTTTATTTATTCGTATATTCGTAGAAAAGCGTGTTTGTTAAAGACAAACGGCAAAAGAGCCCTTTTAATGGCCTCGCTAAATTATTGATTTGAAAAAAATCATAATACGCTTGCTATGTCAGCGCCTTTTATACTCTGTATAATCGGTTCGCTCGGTCGCAATAGAAACATTTTTCTATTTCTCCCTCGCTGCCGATTATAAAAACAAGTATACTCCTATTTCAAAAAACAATCAAACATTATACATACTGAATACTGACGCCGCAAACAAAGGGTACATCTTTTGCTATTATATCATGTCTAAATATCTTGCAACTAGACCGTTGTGGATAAACCCCGTAGAGCAACTTTGGCTTTGCTTGATAATTAAATTGGAGGCGGTATAAAGAGAATATATCTTGTGTTATTGACTCAAAAACCATGGATATACCTAGCGCAAAAACCAATTTAATTTGCCAAAGTTGTCTGACGGGGGCCAAAAATACTGCCTTTGAAAGATACCATAAAAAAAGAGCGACTACAACTTGTGGACAGATCTGTTTGTGGAAAACCCCGCCGCGTTGGACGCGGCGGGGTTGTTTTTCAAGAATGACCCTAACCAATAATTTAAATTATTTTATAGAAACCGCGCCGGTTGGATTAACATCCACTTTGAATAACCGCTCTTCCAAACCCAGCGCCGATTGTTGCTCAAGCAACCTCTGGGCCAAAGGATTAAGAATCAAACTTTGAATAACTCGTTTTAACGGGCGGGCGCCGTAGATCGGATCAAAACCAACCTGGGCCAAATGACTTTTTAGTTCCGGCGAGATCTTTATCTTAATGTTTTTCTTGGCCAGCCGTTCCTTGACTCGGTCCAACTGCAACTCCACTATTTTTTCTATATCGGTTTTTTTCAAACTGTTGAAAATTATAATCTCATCTAGACGATTTAAAAACTCCGGCCGGAAATGCCGTTTCAATGATTCCATTATTTTTTCATCGGTCTCGCGGGTTTGGATTTGTTTGCGGGTGGATTCATCGTTATTAGCGTTGGAAAAACCCAGGCCGTGATATTCGTTAATAACCTCGGTGCCTAAATTTGAAGTCATAATAATGATGGTATTTTTGAAATTGACTTTTCGGCCTTTGGCATCGGTTAAACGGCCATCATCCAACACCTGCAACATCAAATTAAAGACCTCAGGATGAGCTTTTTCCACTTCATCAAACAACACCACGCTGTAGGGTTTGCGCCGCACTAGTTCGGTTAATTGCCCGCCTTCTTCGTAACCCACATAGCCCGGCGGCGAACCCACCAAACGGCTAACGGAATGCCGTTCCATATATTCCGACATATCCACCCGAACCATGGCGTTTTCGTCGTTAAACATAAATTCGGCTAAGGCCTTCGCTAGTTCGGTTTTACCCACACCGGTTGGACCCAAAAACATAAACGAGCCGATGGGGCGGGTTTCTTCGCCCAAACCGGTGCGGGCCCGCCGGATAGCGTTGGCCGCCGCCGCCACGGCTTTGTCCTGACCCACGATTCGTTTTGACAACTCCGGTTCCATGCGAGTTAATTTTTTGGATTCTTCTTCCAACAACCGCGCCACCGGAATGCCTGTCCAGCGGTTGACCACCGACGCAATATCGTCTTCGCCCACTTCTTCTTTAAGCAAGCGGCGGGTCTTTTCCAGTTTAGAAAATTTTTCTGAAGCCGAACCAATGGCTTTTTCCAAATTGGGAATCACGCTGTAACGAATTTCGGCCACGCGCTCCAATTTGCCCTCGCGCTCGGCTATTTCGGCCTCGCTTTTTAGCCGCTCTATTTCTTTTTGCGACTGACGCATCTTGGTAATCAATTCTTTCTCGCCCAACCACTGGGTCTCTAAGACCTGATATCTTTCTTTAAGATTAGCCGAGATTTGTTTTATTTTTTTGAGTTTATCGCCGGTGCCCTTTTCTTTTTTTAGGGCCTCTTTTTCTATTTCTAACCGCCGCAACTCCCGTGACATAGAGTCCAGTTCATCGGGCATGGAATCAATTTCCATTCTTAAAGCCGAAGTGGCCTCATCAATCAAATCCACCGCTTTATCGGGCAAAAATCTTTCGGTGATATAGCGTTGCGACAATTCCACCGCCGTCACAATGGCGGCGTCGGTAATGCGCACGCCATGATGCACTTCATATTTTTCTTTAATGCCCCGCAAAATCGCTATGGCGTCTTCTTCTGAGGGCTCGGCCACGATTATCGGCTGAAATCGGCGTTCAAAGGCCGCGTCTTTTTCTATATATTTTTGATATTCCTTTAGAGTGGTGGCGCCGATGGCGTGCAATTCCCCCCGCGCCAAAGGCGGTTTTAACAAATTAGAAGCGTCCACGGCGCCTTCGGCGCCGCCCGCGCCCACCAAAGTGTGCAATTCGTCTATAAATAAAACAATTCGACCTTCGGCCCGATCTATCTCTTTTAAGATGGCTTTTAGCCGTTCTTCAAATTCGCCCCTAAACTTAGTTCCAGCAACTAGAGAACCGATATCCAAAGCCATTATTTCTTTATTGATTAAGCCCTCCGGCACATCGCCCGAAACAATTCTTTGGGCCAAACCCTCGGCGATAGCCGTCTTGCCCACGCCGGCCTCGCCAATTAACACCGGGTTATTTTTAGTGCGGCGCGACAAGACCTGCATCACTCTTCTGATTTCTGAATCCCGTCCAATAACCGGATCCAATTTTTCCCGACGAGCCAGTTCGGTTAAGTTGCGAGTGTATTTTTCCAGGGCTTGATATGTCTGTTCCGGTTCCGAAGAAGTCACTCGCCCCTCGCCGCGAATTTCTTTGAGCGCTTTTAGAACCTCATCGGTTTTAACGCCGCCATTTTCCAAAATCTGGCGGGCTTGGGAATTTACCGCCACCAGCGCCAACAGCAAATGTTCGGTGGACACATATTCATCCTTAAAATTAGCCGCTTCTTTTTGGGCTTGTTCAATCACTAACGCTAAGTCCTGGCCTAAAAACATCTGACCCACGCCGCCGCCGACAATCCGAGGCATTTTATTTATTTCCTGTTCCAAAGATGCGTCCAACTTGCCCACATCCACCTCAATTTTTTTTAAGATAGTGGAAACCAAGCCGTCTTCCTGCCGAATCAACGCCAACAACAAATGGAGCGAGTTTATTTGCTCACTGCCCCGTTCCTGGGCTAAAAAATGGGCTTTTTGAAAGGCCTCCTGGGCCTTGGTGGTAAAATTA
>ERZ1292629.149-Hain-H43-01um-R1-149-length-71470-cov-39_pt1 | contig 71470 bp, 93 predicted proteins | sample MGYA00564399_ERZ1292629 | MGnify/ENA primary metagenome ERZ1292629 (study PRJEB36523, sample SAMEA6512636) | groundwater metagenome | collected 2019-01-08 | study: AquaDiva: Metagenomics assemblies of 32 groundwater samples
GCTCTGGTTCGTCGAACAAACACCCCTCGCAGTCGTCGACCAGCGGCGCGCGGCCGATCTCTAAGCCGACGAGGATCCCGAGGCCATAGAAGACAGCCGCAATGAAAATGCTCCAGGTCATTTTCGCTTCCTTTCCGACACCGCAAGCGGCGTCACTTCGTTCTGGCAGTCCGGGCACCACAGCCAGTCCGGCTCGTCGTCGGTGCTGTATCGCTCGACAATATCGCCTTTCGGCGTTTCTTCGACTACTATGCTCCGCCCGCACACCTCCCAGGCGTCCAGCTCGGCGACCGTATGGCACGTCGGGCACAAGAGCCACTCGCCGTCGTCTCGGTCGTCGGGCTTGGTTTCGGGAAATAGCAGCAGCGGTCGGCTCATGGCTCCACCTTCCGCGGTGCGACGTTCACAAAGCCGTCCGCCAGCAACTCCGCTGTCACGGGGTCGGCCAGGTGGACCTCGCATTCTGCGACCAGCGTGTCGAGCTTTTCAACCAGCCGCCGCACAGCCGGCAGTAGTGCCTTCAGGCCGCGGAGCGTGCGCATCGCGGACGTGGGCGGGTTGACATTGTGTTGCACGCCGACGGGCGGCAAGGTCGTCGTCGGCATGACGGTTTGCTCAGCCTTCGTCGTCACCTGATCCTGCCACCCGCTGCCTCCGCATACTTGGCAGCAGACATGCTTTTGTACGCCGGTTCCATCGCACGAGGGACACTTCATTTCGCACCTCCATTCACAACTTCTCTGGTGTTCGTGGGATGCACCATGTACTTCGATACGACCCCGCCGTGCTTCAAGGAACCGCGGGCGTGCGATGGCACCCAAAACGTGCCAAACACACCGCGACCGAAGAGTCCCCTGCTGCCACCATCCTCGCGGTAGTGGGCAAAATGCCCCCGGCAAATGTGCAATGCCTTGCCAGAGCGGTCGCCTACGGTCTTCCGCACACCCCGGCCGGCGTTTGCGCCGCAACTCGGATCAATTTGCAGGACCTGGTATTTCAGTTGCGGCACCCGTTGACGACGACACCACTTGGGCGAGGGACATTCCTCGTCGCTAACATCCAGGCGGTTGACGTTTTTGCAGTGCAAAAAGCCCAGCGTCAACAGCGTCACGTGCAGGCGTCCTATGCACCCCCGCTCCACCTCACGAAACACCTCGTCGTCGTTCAGTTCGCTAACCGTGGCGTAGTCTAACGGTTCTCCAAGGGGCCCTACAAAGACGACATCCCAGAATGGCACGAGCCAGGCTTGCCCCCGGACTGTCGCAAAATGCACGACCCACAACAGCCACCGCGACTGATCAAGTACGCTCGGCGACACCGTGCTGCTCAGCAGTGGCCGTATCGCATCGAATTCGGCACGCCCAGTGCTCCAGAACAAGCTCCCCACTTCTCCGCTCACGCCCGTTTCCACGCGGCCGGAAGGCAGGATCATATAGCCCGGCTCCTTCCATTCAACGAACCAAGGGGTCTCAAACGGTGGCGCGACACAGGCGAAATCCTGCCCGCTGATGGCCCATTCTTGCTGGGGAGATTCCGCGTAATATATTGCCACATTGTCGGCGATGATGACCGGCGTGTCGGATAGGCGAAGTATCCCTTTCGCCGCCATGCTACGCTCCCTGCTGATTTCCGCGAATCGCGGCGCTGTCGCCTCAGTTATGCGTACTGGCTGGCTGATGATACGATGGGCTAACCGCAGACTCATTTCGCACCTCCGTCGTCACGCGCCCGCACGACCACCCGCACGGCTCCGCCGCTTTGCATTGGCCCGCGGTGGACCGCCAGGTCGTCGATCTGCTCGTCGTCTTTGTACACTCCGCCAAAGGCCAGCGCGTCGAGCACGGCCTTGAGCACATTGTCGAGATCGCGTCTACGCCTATCCGGTGGCCACACCGTCACATCTACATCCAGACGGCCGTGGAACATGTCGTGACCCACGACCGATGCATACACGGTCCGTCGATATCGCTGCCCATCTGTGCTCACGTGCCAGTGACCGCGGGCATAGCGCCAGTAATGGTTCACCGACGGCGGATAGGGCAGGTCGATCGTCCGCGGCCCGGTAGACGGACGACCCTGTGCCTTGTAGTCGCCGGGCAGCTTGGCCGTCACGCCGGTCTTGAGGTTGAGATTAGGGGGTAGCCCCATCGTCTTCAATTCCTTCGAGTTGGAGTTTGTACCATGCCGGCCAGACCGGCTGGGGCCAGCGGCCAAAATGACTTATCAATGCCTCCTCCACGTCGGCGGCGCTCACCGCCTCGGCGGCCCGGCCGCGGAGGATGCTGACCGTCACGCGGTCGTAGTGCAGCGGGTCGTGGATCAGCTTGATGGCGAGCTGGTCCGCAATCGGCATCGCCGCCAGCTTGCCCTCGTGGCAGGTGCGGCAGACGTAGAGCCACGCGGCTGGTTCTTCCAGGGCGGCCTGGCGGAAGGGCCCGCGGGCGATCTCATGCACGTCGCCAAAGACCGGCATCTGGCAGATCATGCAGCGGTCGAAGGCGTGTCGCCACTCGTCTCTGGTGAGTTTTCTTGGGGGCCTCATCGCGGTCGCAACCCCTTTTTCCTCGGATGAGAGATGCCCTCCTGAATCCGCCGGCACGTCCGCACGAGCTTGAGGTTCCACAAGCGCTGCAGTTCCTCCTCCGCCGTGCGACGTTGCCAGGAGCCTTGCCACCGCAGCCTCCCCGGCACGTACAACCGCTCGAATTGCGGTCCCAATCCCATTTCCACATATCGCTCGGCCAGCGTCTCGCAGGGCGTGTCGAGTTTGTGTACTGCTTGCACCCATAGGTCTTTCTTTCCGTAGATTTCCACCTGTCCGTCCGGTCCCAGGACCACCAGGGCCCGGGTTCGCATCGCGGCCTGCGCCTCCAACGCCTCTTCTAAGAGGTCTTGGCCGGCAGCAGAGTGCGTCAACCACTTCGCCAGGGTCGGCATCCCGGAAAAACGCAACCCACCTCGCTGCCCGCGCTGTTTCGCTTGTGGAGGCATCCGTGACTCCAAGTGTTACGTCTGAACATAGGGACTACCCCAAAAGTTCGCCCAAGGATTTACTGAATCGCAACTTCACGGGCTGGTCGAACGGGGCTTTGGGCGTCTCATTTCGGGCTTCACGAAGCCCAGCCAGGCTCTCCGCACGAGGCTCATGCAGGCGGCTTAGTCTCTGGCTCACCGTCGGTCCATCCGCATAGCCACGATCCGTTTCCGGCATGTGGGGCCGGTATGTAACCGCGTCGTGGCGCGCGGCGTGTTTGTATCAAAAGGCCCCGCCGGGATACGGCAATCGGGTGGACACGCACCCGGCGGGGCACACAACCAGGGAGGTACTTCCTACTTTTTCTCTGAGGCGATCTTCTTCTCTGGTACGATCGGGCTGAGGAACTTCACCAGGCCCAGAAGCGCGATCCGGGCGGCCGTGGCGTCCTCGGTCCACGACCCCTGCGTGTTGCACAGGGGCGTGAGGATGCGGGCCGCCTTTTCCAGCGCCTTCAGTTCGGGCTTGGTAGCCTCGGGGATCATGTCGTAGTTAGCGGTGGTGTGTAGTTTCATGTCAGAGCGCACTCCTGAAATAAGCGGTTTACGTCGTCAAGCGACCCCGACGAGTTGCCTTGCCTGGACGGCGCGGGGTCGCAGTGGCCGTCGAGGTGTCGTTGGATGGCCGACTTGAGGTAGTCGGGAATGTTCTGTTCTGAGTACCAACGGAGGTAGCCCCGCGGAACGTCGGCGATGGGGCGGCCCCTGTGCTTCCCCCAGAGCATCCGCGCCTGGCGGGTCGGCTGCTCGCGGTGGCGGCCTTCGCCCTGGGCGAGTTGGAAGGTCTGGTAGCGGACATTGGCCTTCAACCTGGCCGCCCGCTCGGCCCGCTCCGCTTCACGCCGCTCGCGCTCGATCTGCTCCAGGCGGGCCTTTTCTTTCTCTTCCTCGTCGATTTGCCGCTGGGCGGCCTTAAGCTCTTCGGCCATGTCCAGCGGGCCGCCCTTCAGGAGCGCGTTGCGGTTGGCCCGCTCGACGATGACATCTGGCAGCCCGCGGGCGAGGATTTCGGCGGTCGTCACGGCATCGGCGAACCCGGTAATGCCCACCAGGTCTACGATCATGCAGTTTGGTTTCGCCGAGGCGGCAATGGCGGCCCGCCGTGCAGGGGCCGAGCCAAGGCCATCGACCAGCCCCCGCAACGGCCGGCAACCGCGGCCCTTCATCTGTTCCGCCAGGCCGCGTGATTTCGTGGGCCGGAAGACGGCCACTGCGCCGATGCTGGGGTTGTTATAGCCCTCGCGGCACAACCCGCACACCACAAGGAACTGAAACTCGCCCTGCTCGAAGCGGCGATACTCGCGGGCACGCTCGAAGTCGGGGGTGGTCCCGTCCAGGGCCACCGCCTGGTCGGGTCGGGATTCGTTGATCGTCTGGGCGACCGACTTGGCCATGTTGACGGTTGGGCAGAAGATGATCGTCGGCCGCGCGCCAACCAGGTCCAGGGTCGGCTGCACGAGTTTCAGCAGCTGCGACCGCTCGCCGAGGATGGCCTCCAGTTCGTGTTTGTCGAAATCCTTGGCAACCTCGCGCAGGGTCGTGAAATCGACGCCCTCGACCACCACGAAACGCTGGTCGTAGGGCACCGCCCAGCCGTCATCGACGGCGTTTGGCCCCCCCAGCGGGTCATAGAGCGGGTAGTCGGCGGCCACGTCGGGTACGATCTTGGCCAGCGTCTTCTTGTCTCCACGCTCGGGAGTGGCCGTCAGCCCCAGTCGGCGACTGAGGGGATTCTGGGCAAACCACTTGATGATGTGGCGGCAGGACTTCATCGAACTGAGCCAGCGGTGGACCTCGTCGATGATCACCAGCCAGTTCCAGCGCTGGCAGTCGAACTTGAACAGCCGACTGTCCACAGTCTCCGTACCGTCGTCATTGGTGCGTTGTCGCTGGTAGAGGCTGGCGCGGCTGGCGACGACGATTTTCGGCATCCGGTTGGCGTTGACCGCCTCATCGGCCATCTCGATCCCCGGCCGGTGCTTGAGGATGTCACGGACTTCCTCTGCCGCCTGCCAAATCAACTGCTTCTCGTGCGCCAGCCAGAGCACCCGGTAGTTCGCCCCCTGCTTGAGCCAACGGTCGGCGATCAAGGTGCCCACCACCGTCTTGCCAGTGCCGGTCGGCTGGCGGACAATGACCCCCGGCGAACCAGACTCAAAGAGCCGGAAGGTGCGCTCGATGGCGGCGGCCTGGTAATCCCGTGGCTTGATGCCACCAGGCATGGCCATGACTTCGGCCGCCAAGGAGTCGAACAGTGGCAGGGACTCACTCATTGCGGGGCGCTCTCGGCTTGGACCTTGGTGAGCCAGCCGGTGAGATGGCAGGCATCGCAGCTGGCCCCGCCGCAGTAGACGCACTCGCTGTGGCCCTTGGCGGTGCGGACGGTGTTGGCCGCCGTCTTCAGGTCGGCCTTGAGGATGTCCATGCGGTTGTCGAGGTGCCCGTTGTGGAGGTCCGCAGCGTCTTTGGCCAAGGACGTGATCTGCCGGGCGAGTGCTTCCAGTGCCTTGTTGGCTTCCTGGATCGCCGTGTCGATGCCGAGGGGGGGGGCGGAGGTTTCCTCCGGCTGGTCGTCCTCATCGGGTTCTTCCTCGTACGGCTCGGCGGCGGCCTTGAACTTGTTGACCACCTCACGCACGTCGCGGGCCGTGGGACTGCCGTCGGTCTGCTCGACGACTTCCTGCCAGGCTGCCGGTTGCGTCTCTTCTGGGAGCCCTGCCAATTCACGGATGTGGGCCTCAATTCGGGGGGCGTCCGTGGGAACAATTGTTCCCAGTTTCAGCGCCAGTTGCGCGCCCTTGATCTGGTAGTTGGCGTAACGCCCGCCGTATCCCCACACGTCTTTGCAGTATTCATCGAAGTCGCTGTACCCGTTGCGATACAGCCGCCGAGTGCGGATCGTGCCCAGTGCCTGGCCGACCTCGACGAAGGTCGAAAGCCCCCCGCGGATCGTGGTTTCTGCCTCTTGGAGGTCTTGCTTCTCGCTGTCGGTGAGCGGGGCGAGGGCCAGTTCGGTCTTTTTCTTGCGTCCCATGGAAGTCCGTTCCTTGTGTGTGGCCGCGTCAGGCGGCGGGTTGCGCCATGCGGGTCAGCGCTTTGCTGATGTTATCGATGATGTTGCGGAGGTGCTCGTCGGTGATCCAGCCATCGGCGTACTGCTTATCGGCGAAGTCCTTCACCTTGCCGAGACGGGCGATGTCGCCGGCTTCTTCACCAAGCTCGACGCCGATCAGGAAAAACTCGCACCGTTGATCCTTGGTCAACTCGGTCAGGTGGGCGCGGGCGTAGGCGTCGCGGGCCTCGCGGTTCATTGCCCCCCACTCGGCATCAGTCGGGGGCGGGCCGCGCCGGGCGGAACCGGCCTTGGCCTCGTCCTTGGCCTCGGCCTGGGCGGCCTTTGGGACGTTCCCGTTGGATCGGGCGGGCTGGGGGGCCGGGCTGTGCTGCGGCTTGCCGTCTGGCAAGGCCCAGGCCGGCAGTTCCGGCGGCAGCCAGTAAAAGACCGTGCCGTCCTTGGTCTTGCCGTAGTGGGAGCCCTTGTGCTTGCTGCCTGCCGGGAGGATTTCAGCCCAGCCCTCGTCCAGATCGTAGAGGTAGCGGCCGATCCCCCACTGCACAGCGGCCCTTTTCATCGCGTCCGACAGGCCGCCCTTGATGCCTTCCACGTCCGTCGCCCCCGCGCCATCCCACTTGGTAACCCACTGGCCGTCGACCAGGATCGAGATGCCGCAGAGTTGGGCGGTCCCCATCCACTCGCGGAACTCGTTGCGCCAGTTCGCCGGGCCCACCACGTCGTCGAGCCTGGTCTGGATGGCGCGGTTGGTGATGTAGGTAAAGACCCTGGCCCAGATTTCCCCATTCTGTCGCTTGCCGGCCTCGCCGATCCGCCATTCAAGGTCCTCGACGGGGAACTTTGCGGCCAGGGCCAGAAGATCAAACTGCGCGCTCATCGTGACACCTCCGTGCGTGACACTCACCGTGTCTCAAAGTAGTTACTTGAACTCCTCGGCGTATAACCCCTCGCCGTGGATGGCCACCAGAGGCACGAGCGCGCCTGCTAGCACTAGGCCATCGCGATCCAATGTCAAAAGGCGGTGCGACTCAAGAAAGAGGCGGGACTTGAGATGGCAGAAATTGACCGCAGCCACGATCCGTTTCGCGTTGGCGACTGTAACCAGCCCGGATTCAAGGACCACGGGCTCGTTCTTGGCATCAACGATGGTTGGCGAATAGCCGCCCGACTCGCGTGTCAATCGCCACGGAAATGGCGAATGGTGATCTTCCATTGTGCTGAGACCTTGTTTTTAAAACTGCCGTCCCTTGTAATAGTTCCGCTGGGCGATCCGTCTCATCGAGGGAGTATCGGCCGCCGTCCGCCGCCGCCCCGTTGTCGTTGCCGGCGGCGGCGGCCTGAGGACATCAAGCATCGACCAGTTGGCCCCCATCGCCGCGCCGCAGGTGCAGTAGCGCGGCCGCGGCAGTTCGTCGCTCTCGGCGCCGCAGCGGTAACAGTGCCAGAGTGCTTTTTTAGTCGTCATGGGGCCTCCACCGCGCCACCCGCCGGCAACCCGTGCCCGTGCAGTTGGTCGTACCAATCGGCCCACTCTTCACAGACCCGCGCGATGGCGGCCTCGACGTTGAGGGCCGGCCCCTTGCCGTTGATCTGGCAGACAGCACCCCAGATCTCGCGGAATTGCTCCGGCGTCAGAACGAGACGCAGACACGTCTTGTCAGACGGCGGTAGGGGCTCGCCAGCGGGCGCGGGCACGTACTGCCAGCGATAGTATTCCGCGACACCGGGCGTCAGCCAGTAGCGTCTTGGGGCGTCCTCCAATAACTGCAAACAGATCATGTAATCCCGTGATGGCATTGGCACTGCGATGTACCGTCCTGCCGGCATGGCCGGCAGGACGGGGCTGTCCGGCCTGTCACTGAGATAGCCCGACGGCCGATTGTCCTCGGGAATGACGTACACCGAAATCGCTTCGGTTGCCACGGCCGATGATCGCTCTTGACCTACGCACATGGTTTCCGCTACACTTTCCATGACTCTAATCCTCCTTCACAGGATTGGGGTTAAGGGGTCGGCTTTCACTCAGCCGGCCCCGTTTCATCTAAAGCAGCCGCTCATTGCATATCGCACGGCGGCACTCCGTATTTCTTGAAGTAGCGGAGTGGCCTCATGCGCCGCGTCTCGGTGATCCAGAATCCCCACTTGCGATAGGGGCGCCCGCAAAGCAGCAATGTCCACGCGCCGCCCGCAGGGATATCGAGGTAATGCCGCCGGTCGGCTCTGGCGAGCCACCATGATCCGACCTTCACTTCACAGCGACCTTGCGGCGTTACATTGGTGTATCGGCCGGCCAGCACGATGCTGAGGAAGTCGCAGGCATGGTCGTGGAAGAAACGCTTGTCATCGGAGCGAAGCCAATGGTGTATTCGCAGCGAAAACCCAAACGCGAGAAACGTCCAGCGGTATAGGTAAGGACACTCTGCTCGACCGAGCGCCTCACGCCAACGAATCTGGAACGGCCGGAATGCCCGAAAAGTACGCGGGGGAGGATTCGCACACTCCGACCTTTGGTTCGTGGAGGCCCGGCAACACTTTGAGGCGATCAACTCCACCGTGTTCATAGCCATGCCTCCGACCAATGCTCTACGTGCCTGAGCTACCCGCGTGTGAGTTCAGAAAACATCGCGTTGCCCCGCTCCGCCGGACAACGCGGATCCGTCCGCCCAGCCCTCCTGGCCGGGGCCTCCGTGGTCTTCGCTATTCATCCGCCTCATCCTCATAGCCCATTAAGGTGCAATAGCCGCACACCGGACATTCAATTTCATCGCACAGACTGAGGGCGAATGTCTCGTCAGTGCCGACGTGCCCGCATTTCGGACACGTGATCGTGTACGTGGTCACGGTGTGTTATCTGCCGTCTCTTCGCAGACCATGATCTCACCTCGTCTCGTCACGGACATCTGCATCTGCGTGGTCCTGCGCGCCGGCAGCTTGAGGGCGACGCGGAAATCCACGGTAACGTCGAGCGAGTCCGCGCCCCGTTGCACCAGCGGCGAGAACGATATCGTGAGGATGGCTTGCCTCGCTCTGCTGTCTCCTGGCCGGGCAAAGCAATCACGCACGACCGTCTCGAGCGCCTCTTGCCATCTGTCCGTGGCCTCGCCAAAGGCAACACCCGGCAGTTCGGCCAACAGGAGTTTCTTACGCATCAGACATCCCTTCGTTCTGGAATCGGTGCCGCGCCGTATGGGGCATGGTCGCTGCACCATTCGTTGCAGCGGATCCATCCATCCGCCGTCACTCCGCGGACCGTGAACAGCGTGCCGGGTTGCTTGCAGTTATAGTGCGAACAGCAAGGCGTTCGGCCTACGCCCAAAAAAGCCGCCTGTGGTTCGTTCTCGCGCCGCATACCTCTTGCCATGTCCGATGTCCTTCTTTCGGGAACTTGATGGGTCAGACCGCAACGCGGCGACAAAGCCGCGGCACCGAGGGGCGAGCACACACAGCGCGCGCTGTCGTGCTCCGTTCCCGTCCGCCGCGCGCGGTCCGAAGATGGTGGCCCGTTGCTGCCGCTGACTCGACTGCCTCTTGGCAGCGAGGGGGCCGCGGCGATGGCGGGCCGTGTGTAGAAAACGGTGGCGGCCCACGGCTCTTGCCAGGACGATTCGCCACCAAACCAACACGGGTTGTACGTTTTGTACGTTACGGCCGCGGCAGCACGTCCGCAGCCTGGATCGAGAACATCGGCGCCAGGTAGTGCCGCCGCGTGATCGCGTCGCTGCTGTGCCCCAGTTGCGCGGTCGCGTCGAATCCCTGCGCCGCGCCGTAATGCCGGCCCAGCGTGGCTGTCGTCCGGCGGATCCGCTGAAACTTGTCCCGCGGACCGTGGGGTAGACCGGCCCGCTGCAAGAGGCGGTCGAATTCGAGGTAGCGCGTCCGCTGCGAGCGGTCCCACGGAAACAGCAGCGCTCTCGCCGGCTGCCAAATCTCCGCCAGCGCGTCGCCAGTCTGTGGCGAGAACCGCAACAGTTGGTCGGCCCGGTGCTTCTGCGTCTCGGCGCGGACGTACATCGTCCGCTCGGCGAGGTCCACCTCCGCTTGTCGCAACGACCAGGCGGCCGTGGCTCGCAGCCCCGTGTCGAAGAGAACTAGAATTAGGGACCGCCAAAAGAAGCCCGCCGGGAGCCCGGCACAGAGGCCGAGCATACCCCGGCAGGCGTCCAGCAGTCGTGTCACTTGCTCGACCGTCCATGCCGTCGGGATTCGCTGCGGCACCTTCACGAGCGGCAGGTCCGGCCACTCGTCGGTGTAGTGTTTTTTGGCTGCCCAGGTCCACAGTGCCAGCAGGTGTGCCCGCTTGGTGGCGACCGTCCCCAGACAACTGGACTCGGCGACGTGAGCCAAGAAGCCCACCACTGTAGATTCGGTCAGGTCGGCGACCATGGCCGGTCGTTGGAGATAGCGGTCGAACCGACGGAGTGTTGCCTGGTACTGCGCCCAGGTCCGCGGTGCGCGACCAACACGGCGCTGTTGGTAGAAGTAGAGCAACTCCGCAAGGCAGGTGGAGCAAGACACGGTGACTCCTCACTGATGCTTGACGGCGCGTGGACCGTGGTGCCCCACGCCCCGTCAATATATCAGAGAGAGAAACAACGCCACACGTCTTGAGCAGCCTGCTGGACCGCATCTTGCGAATACCCGATAATCCGAGGATGATCGTAACGAACACGCAAGTTTTGCCGTTGCACCACGTGCCACTGTGCTGCAAACGACGAGGATCAGGATACCGCTTCATGAAATTCGCGTCAAGGGCAGTTTCTGCCGCTAGCGGCATTTTTTGCCGAATTGGCTAGTTGGGGTGGTAGACAACAGCTAGTGTCTTGATGGATGTTGGGGCGGCTGGACGCCGGTGGCCCATCCCACTTTGGGGCCTTCGCAAACTGTATGTTGACAAGGCCAAAAGGTGTGCTATATATGGGGGCATGGAAAGCCACACATGGATGTCTGGCGACGTGCTCGCCTTTTCCGGCCGCGGGAGGATGTCGCGGCTGATCCGCTGGGCCACTTGTTCCCGCTACACGCACGTGGCGGTGGTGGCCTACGTGGACAAGAGCGACCTGGGCTACGTTCCGCCGGACGTGCCGCTGCTGCTCATGGAAGAGTGGCAGCCGCGGCCGATCCTCTTTGAGTCCACCACCCTGGCCAGCGACCCCTGCATCTTCGCGGGTCGCCCCATCGCCGGGGCGCAGGCCCACGAGATCGACCGCCGCCTGGCCGAGTATCCCGGCGCGGTGTGGCTCTTGCGCCGCAAGAGCCACTGGACGCTCGACCGCCGCGGCTCGGTTTGGCTCGCCCGGCGACTCTTGAGCACGATCGGCCGGCCCTATGACGAGCCGGGGGCGGCCCTCTCGGCCACCCGCCTCCTCAAGCGCTGGTGCTGCCGCTGGCGGGCGGCCGACCGGGGAAGCCTCTACTGCGTCGAGCAGGCGGCCTGGGCCCTGGAGCCGACGCTGGGGCCGCTGGCCGCCGCATTTCAGCCCGGCCAGATGCGGCCCTGCGACCTGGTGCGGCTACTGGTGGAGCGGGGCATCTATGACGAGCCGGAGCGGATCAAGTGAGGTGCCAAAATTGCGGCGGCCGCGCGCCAGAGGCCGACTATGACCTGCCCTGGTGCGAGACGTGCCTGGAGGAGATGTACCTGGACCCTGAGTTTGAGGTCCGCGCCTTGGCCAAGGGAAAACGCCGGTCCCGCGGCCCCCAAAAAACCCTCTACGACCGGCGGCTGGAAGCCGGCTTCAGGATGATGGAGCAAGATAACTAATGAATGAGGACAACCTGACCCATTGGCGACCGGCGAAGTGTCCGGCCTGCGGGGCGTGGCAGATGGCGCAAGTCACCACCACCGCCAATCGGCGAGACCACCACCTGGTCCTCAACTGTGGCGGCTGCGGCGGGCGCTACGAGAGCAGACTGGGCTTTGACGCGGCCGGCCGCCAGGACGCCCCCCGCCGGGCCCGCCATCGCTTCGCCGGAAAGGGGCAGCGGGTCGTCTACTTCCCGCCTTGCGATGGGCTGTCCGAACGCCGGCCGGCGGACGAACCGCGGCTGTTTGCCGGCGCGGTCTACACCGTGGCCGAGGTCCGCGTGGACCGCCAGACCGACGCCGGCTGGTATCGCCTTGAGGAACTCCCCCACCTGGAGTTCTCGGCGGGGATGTTCGCCCCGCTGGCCGAACTCAACGACGGCGGCGACGCCATCCCTCCCCCGGACGAGACTGGCGGGGGCGATTCATTGTGGCGCGATGGCGTGGAGGGGACCAGCTACAAGGTCAGCCCCAGCGGCGTGGCGCTTCTAAGCGCGTGTGGGACGGTGACGATCTTCCTCAGCAAGGCGGTCATCGAGATGTGCCGCGGCGTGATGTTCCAGAAGGGAGACCGGGCCAAATGAGAATCTGGGAGTGCTTCAAATTCTTCAACGAGTACGAGGTGCTGGACATCCGCCTCCACGAGATGGCCGCGCTAAGCGACGTGGTGTTGATCGTCGAGGCCCACACCACCTACACTGGCCGGCGGAAGCCGCTCAACTACCTCCACCACCAGGAGCGGATCCCCGAGGAGTTGCGGCGGAAGATCAGGTATCGGGCCGTGGAACTGACGGGCGACACGCCCTGGGAGCGGGACTGGGAGCAGTGGGAGCTGCTCTGGGAGACTTTGGAGCAGCAGCGGCCCGACCCCGACGACGTCATTATCATGGGCGACTGCGACGAGGTGCCGCGGGCCGCTGCCATCGCCGAGGCCGTCCGCGGCGGCGTGGACCGGCTGCTTTGTCTGGACATGGCGATCTGCTACTTCTGGCTGAACTGCGTGGCCGACCAAAGGCTCCGCAAGGCCAAGCTCTTCCCCTACCGCGACCTGGCGTCGTGGCACTCAGACGTGGAGGCCCACCGGCTGTTGCAGAGCGGCCCCGTGGTGAAGGACGCGGGGTGGAACTTCGGCTACACCCAAGAAGACCTGGTGGAGAAGTTGGCCGCCTTCGCCCACGCCGAGTACGATCGGAAACCGTTCAACACGCCTGAGTGGCTGGCGTCGTGCAGGGAAAATGGCCTCGATCCCTTCCAGCGGCCGATCCAGTACGAGTTCAACCACGACCCGGCCTTCCTGCCTGAGTACGTGCGGGAGAACCGGGAAAAGTTCAGGCGGCTAGTGAGGCAGCGACAGGAAGATGAGAAGAACGAGTGGATTGTGGCATGATGGATAGTATCATCATCGTTCCCTGTTACAACCGCCAAGACCTCCTTGCCCGCTGTCTGGAGGGGCTGCGGAAATACCATCCGCTGCAAAGGGTGTTGGTGGCGGGGACGGCCGCTTGTCAGGCAGTGGTGGATCGTTTTGGCTACGAGCTCACCGGCAATGAGACGGCCTTCTTCACGGAGCGGATCAACGCCGCGGTGGCGATCACCCGCGAGCCGCTGATCGTATTGCTCAACGACGACTGTTTTCCGCTGGGGCCGTTCCTGCCCCAACTGCAAAAGAGCATTCGCCGCGCAGACGTCGCCGGGGCGGTATTGACCTATCCCGATGGCACGATCGAGCACATCGGGACGTTTTTCCGCCAGGATGGCTGGCCGTTTCACGTCTCCCGCGAGGAGCGGCTGGAAGATTGCGAGTTTGTCGCAAAGCCCCCGGCGGTGACCTTCGCGTGCGTCGCCATCCGCCGCGATCTCTGGAATCACTTGGACGGATTGGACAAGCGCTACACGCACGTCTATCAGGACGTGGACTTCTGTCTCCGCGCCCGCGAGGTGGGGGCCAAGATCGTTTTGAGCACGGCGGCCCGACTGGAACACCTCGGTGGCAGCAGCGGCCGGCGGGAGACGGTGCAGGGGCATGATGCTAAAATCTTTGCCGATACCTGGCTCCACCGCCGCTTGACGCTGGCAATGGACGTGTCGCCGGCGCTGCGTAGTGGTCGCGGTCCGTTTCGCGGCGACAAAATCCTTTGCCACGGCAAACGGCTGTTGGATTGGCAGCGGAGCGGAAAACGGCCCGTGCCGGTCACGATGGAGGTGGACGTCACCAATGCGTGTAACGCGCGTTGCCCCGACTGTGCGGGCGGCCGGGCGGCGGCGACGGCCCAGTGGGAGCCGGCCACGGCCAAGGTCTTTGCCCAAATGTGGGCGGCCGGGGTGCGGGCGGTGATCTTCACCGGCGGCGGCGAACCCACCCTCCACCCGCATTTGCCGGACTTCATCTACGCGGCCCGCCAGGAGGGCATGGAAGTTGCCCTTATCAGCAACGGCATTTCGCTGCCCGAGAAAGTGATTTCGGCGGTGGCCGCCTGCTGCACGTGGGTCCGCTTCAGCCTCGCCCCCGACGCGGCCTCGTGGGCGATCCAGAGCGGCCTGGACGCGGCCCATTTTGAGGCGGTGCGGAACAACGTGCAGCGGTGCGTGGCGAATCTGGCCAACACGCCCATGCCGCCGACGATCGGCGTGGGGTGCCTCACAGACGGCGAGACGGCCGGCAAAATCAACGAGATGTGTCGATTGGCCACGGACCTGGGGGTCGATTACGTCCAGTTCCGCCCTAAGCACGGCGACCGCACCCCCATTGATCTCTCGCACCTGGAGGACCTCGGCGAGCGATGGCCGGACGTGCGGGTCCTGGCCTCGTGGCACAAGTACGCCCAGATGGGCGAGCCCCGCGGCTACGAGACCTGCTACGGCCACTACTTCACCGGCGTGATCCAGGCGGATTACCGCATGAGCGTCTGCTGCCACACCCGCGGCGTGGACGGGTTCTGTTGGGGAGATGTCCGCAACGGCTTTCTGGAAACTTGGGTAGCCCGCGAGCACGACGAGGCGGTGCGGCGGATCGACTTGGAGCGTTGCGTGCCGGCCTGCCGTTGCGATCATTTCAACAACCTGCTCTGGGAAATAAAGGATTGCGGAAAACGCTTGCGCGCGCGGGACGCCTACTCGGATGGGATCGAACATGCAAACTTCCTCTGACGATGTCACCTTTGTGATGGCCACCTACAACCGCGCCGGGTTGCTGCCGCGGGCCTTGTTCAGCCTGCTGCACCAACAGCGCCCCGCAACCGAGGTGCTGGTGGTGGACGACGCCTCGACCGACAACACGTGGGAAGTGTTACAGAACTGGGCTGTTCAGTATCCCCAACTGAGGGTCTTTCATCGGACGACGAACTCGGGCGGCTATCACGGGCAACTGATAAACGGGCTCTTGTCGCACTGCCAGACGCCGTGGTACATGGTCCACTCCGACGACGACGGCAAGCGGCTGAACTGCCTGGAGGTGCTCGTGGCCGCGGCGGAGGACTACGATGTCGTCTACGGCGACAGTTTTCTCCACAACGCCCCCGCGCAACGCTCCCAGGATTGGGACCCCCAGTTGCTAAGACACCACAACTACATCGACATCGGCGAGGCGCTGGTCCGCACCCACGTTTGGGAGGAACTCGGCGGCTACGACGGGACGCTCGTTGGGGCGACCGATTGGGAGTTCTGGTTGCGGCTGACGCATGCCCCCGGGCAGTATCGCGTGAAACACGTGCCGGTGTGCATCACGGATTACTACTTCCACGACCAGATGATGACCCGTCGCCCGGACCACCACCTGGCGTTGCAGGCGATCAAAGAGAAATACCGCCTATGAGCACGATGAGCGAGTGGGTCTGGCGGACCTTTCCTTTGACCATGACGACCGGCGAATACGCCGACCTCAATGGCCTGCGGGCCTACCTGGAACTGGTGGAGTGGGTGGCGGGTCCAGCCGGAAGGGTTTTGGAGATCGGCGTCGGCTCGGGGCTGGGGTTGGCTTGGTGGCGCCATTGGGGGCTGACCGTGTGCGGCGTCGAACGCGACTTAGACGTGATTGCCGCCGCCCGCACGCGGCTTCACGAGCTTGGCCTCACACCCGAGGACGTACCGATCATCGCCGGCGACGCGATGGGGCCACTGGACGCGCACCAGGCGGACGTGATCTGCCACGAGGGGCTGCTGGAGCACTTTGATCGCCCAGAGCGGTTGGCGATGCTCCGCCACCATTTGGCGGCGGCACGTTGGGTTGTGGTGGATGTCCCTACAGTCGAAGACATCCCGCCTGGTGGCGGGTTTGGCGACGAGCGACTCCTCACGGCCGCCCAATGGCGAGAGGAGTGGGGCCAATTCATCACGGAAGATTTTTACCGCCGCAAGACGGCGATCGGGGTAGCACTACGGGCATGAAGGCGGCCATTGTCTCCACCCTTGGCGAATGGGGCGGCGGGACCGACCCCCTTGAAAAATCGTGGATCGCCCATGGCGCCGCGATGCTGGCCACGCTGGGTGGCGATCTCTTCGAGACCCGCCACACCACCCTGGCGGCCCTCGTGGAAGAGTTGCGGACCTACGACCTGATTGGCGTCTCGGCCACCTCGGCGACCTACCCCGTGGCCCGCGAGGTGCTGGAGGCCATCCGCGGCTTTCGCGCCAGGCGCGTCGTCGGCGGCGTTCACGCCAGCCTGCGGCCGGAGGATTACGCGGGGCTGGCCGATCATGTCGTGCAGGGACACGGCGAGCCGGCGTGGAGCTTGTTGCTGGAGGGATGCGACTTGCCCGCGGTGTCGTGGTACGACGTCGAAGACCTCGACAGGTTGCCCTTCATCGAGCGGCGGCGGTGGCGGGACGAGACGCAGTGGCTCGACCTCCCCGGGCCCTATGCCACCTTCGTTGCCGCGCGGGGCTGTCCCTACCGCTGCACGTTCTGCTGGCCGGCGGAGGAAATCCACTTCGGCAAGCGGCTCAGGCGGCGATCGGCGGAGAACCTGGTGGCCGAACTGGCGCGGGTCAAGCGCGACTTGGGCATCCAGGCGGCGCAGATCCACGACGACACCTTCACCTACGACCGCAAGTGGGTGGACCGATTCATTGAACTGGCGGCCCCGCTGGGCCTCCAGTTCTTCATCGGCACCCGCGCGGACCACGTCTGCGAATGGCCGGAGATGTATGCCCGGCTGCGAGAGGTGGGGGTGCGGGTGGTGTCGGTGGGCTTCGAGAGCGGCAATCAGCGGATGTTGGACCTGATGCGGAAGGGCACGACGGTCGCCCAGAACATCGAGGCCGGCGACATCCTCCATGGTCTGGGGTTGCGGGTTTTCGCCAACTACATGTTCGGACTGCCGGGCGAGACGCCGGCCGAGATGCTCGACACGGTGAACATGATCCGGCGGATTCGCCCTGAATATCATAGCACCTCGATCTTCAGCCCGTATCCGGGTAGTTACCTGGGGGAAGAGGTCCGCAAGCAAGGGCAGTTGCAGTCCGCTGTCTGGCGGCGCGACCCCTCGCGGGCCTACCTCAAGGAGCAGGACTTGCACACGATTCAGACGATGATGGCCATGGGGCGGATGTGAAAGGAGTGCGAAATGCTCCACGTGATCATCCCCACCACCGGCGGCGCGGCCTTTGACGCGATGTGGCTGGCATATTGCCGTTGGCACGATGGGTACGCGACCGGCGGATCCCGCCCCGTGGTGACCGTCATGGCGAGTAACGGCCAGGCGATCAATCAAGCCGTGCGGGATGTCTGCCGTTGCGTGGACTGGAAACGTCGCGTCGGTTACGTCGATGCCGTGAATGGGGCCTATGCCTTGCTCCGCCCCCAGAAAGAGTTCGCCCCCCTGTCCGCGCTGGATTACGTGGCCGTACTCAACGACGACGTGATCGTGGAAGGGGATTGGATCACGCCGCTGATGGCAGCCCTGAAGGATGGGGCGGCCCAGGTCGGGCCGTCGGTGCATCACGTGGGACGGGACGGGTTCTGGGGCCGCGGCGACGAGCCTTATCAGTTCGTCGAGGGGTGGTGCTGGATGGCCAGCGTCGGGACGATTGAGAAGGCCGCGGCCGTGACCTATCGGGGGATCGGCGTGGGCGGCATCTACGACTCGGCCTTTTCACCGGGTTACTGCGAAGACCAGGACCTCTCGATCAGGACTCAGAAGACAGGGGGCAAGATACAGCAGGTGGACGTGCCGATTCGGCACCTCCGCTCGCAGACCTTTGGAAAGAGCCGCGAACCATGGTGGTCGCGGAACAGACAGTACCTCATTCAGAAGTGGAGACTCGATGAATCGCAAAGGGAACCAGAAGGCCCCCGCGAAGGGGAAGAAGGCCGCAGGCATGCCCATGGGCAAGAAGGAAATGCCCATGAAGGGGAAGCACGACAAGGCGTGTAAGAAGGCCTGATCGGCTTCAGTCCCATTGGTCCAGGCGTCGTCTGTGGCCCCGAGGATGACGACCCACAAAGCCACATCGGGGCACCGTTCTATCTTGACACAGTTCGCCAAACGTGGTATAATGGTAGGCGTGGGGTATGACCCCATTCTGTGAGCCCTGCTAAAGCGGGGCCTCTGCCGCCAAACTTGACTCCCGTCCACGCTCTCTAGCCTGGGAGTCCTCAGTGCCAACCGCCCTTGAGACGGCGCTCCTGGCCGATCTGGAAGGCCAGACGCCCCTCAGCGAGCCGGCCGACGAGACGGCCGCGCCCGCCCCCGATACCCAACCGGCCGCCGGCGCGCCGCCACTGACGCCGTCCGTGGCCACCGACGCCCCGGACGACGCCGGGGACGATGAGCCCGCCGGGTCTGCTGCCGACCAACTCAGCCCGCGGGCCCTGCTCGAGGCCTGGGACGCCATGCAAGGCACCCAGTTCGGGCAGAAGTACCGTAGCGACGCGGAGTTCATGCAGGGCATGAGCCATCTCTCGCGCCGCATCGGCGAGCGGGACCTGGACGCGGAGGTGGGACGCGAGTTCCGCCAGTACCAGGACGACTTTCGCCAGTACCTCGCCGCCAAGCAGCAAGGCGGCAGCCCGCCCGCCGCGCAGGCGGCGGCCCAGGCGGAGCCGCCGCCGACGCCCGAGCAGGTGCAGCTTTGGGCGGCCGAGATCGCCCGCGACGGCGAGAACGCCGATCCGGGGACCCGCCGCAAATACGCCGAGGCCCAGCGGCGGATGCAGGACGCATTGCTGAAGATCGCCTATCAGCCCGAGGCGATCCTCAAGCCGTGGGTTGACCAGGCGGCGCAGGTCGCCGCCCAGCAGGCGGCCCAGGCGGCGCAGATGGGGGCCGGGCAGCAGATCGCCCAGCAGCAGGAACAGCTTGCTGTGCAGAACTGGGCCGAGAAGAACAAGGAATGGCTCTTTCACGGCGGCGATCCGAACCAGGGCTTTACCCCGCAGGCGGTGAAGTTTTGCGAGTATTTCGATCAGGCCACCGCCGACAGCCAGGGCCAGATGCCGGTGCCCAAGCGGTTCGAGTACGCCACCCGCGCCCTGTGGGCCGACCACGCCCGCGCGCAACAGCAACAGCAGAAGGCGGCGCCGCCGGCCCCGCGGGCGCAGCGCAAGCCGAGCGTGGCCCAGAGCCCGAAGAACCCCGAGAGCTATGAGGAGCGGTTGGAGAAGTACGACCTCTTCCAGCACTTGATGGCCGAATACAACGACCAGCTCGCCGCCGGCGGGGCGGTGGGATAGCAGACAAGAAGACAACGATAGACGCCAGCCGTAGCTGTGGACGGGGCGGCTGGTGATAGAGGGGCGTGTGCCGGACACTCCCGCGCGGACCCGGCACCGCCCTTCGCTAAACGAGACAAGAAGATCGGGGACAGGAAGATGTTTCCGTCCACCGTTTTCCTGTCTGAAGACCCGTCCGCACGCCAGCCCGACCGAACCAGTCGCGTCCACGCTCGCCCACTAACTCTTTCGACTAACAACGAGCAATAGGAGCGAATGAGCAATGGCTCACATCGAACCGACTGCCCGCCTCAGCGTCGCGACCCTCAACGATCACATCAAGAAGCTCACCGAGCCCGTGTTCCGCAAGCACCTCTTGCTGGCACGACTCCGCGAGCGGGGAGGGATCATCGGCGGCTGCACGGGCAAGGCTTTTGACTGGAGGGTGGTCTTCCGCCGGCGGGAACCGACCCGCGGCGGCGACATGACCACGATGACCTTCCCCCGCGTGAACCGCTACCGCACGGCCGAACTGCCGTGGCGGCGGCTGCAATACGGGGAGGCGATCTCGGACTTCGAGAAGAAGGCCAATGCGGGCCCCGAGGCCCTCATCAAGCTGGTGGCCGAACTGACCAAGCGGGCCACCGACGACTTCAACGAGTTCTTCCACACGGAGCTCTACCAGGACGGGAACTCGACTACGACGCTCAACACGATCCACGGGTTGGCGTCCATGCTCACCGTCTCGGCGGCCCAGACCTACGGGGTATTTGCCGCGCCCCTGGACACCTACGCCGGACTGACGACCACGCTAGGCAACTACGGCGGTTCGTGGACGCCGGGGTCGAGCAACTCCTGGCCGCGGGGCACCGGCTCCGTGGAATACTGTTTTGCGTCGCCGTTTGTCGTGGACGTGAGCAACACGAACCACGCCGCGGAGACAAAAACTTGGACGTATACGTGGAGAGAGTGCATGCGTCAACTCTCGACGTATATGTTGAACCTCCAGGGCAACACGCCGGACCTCTACATGCTCACGCCGGAGTCGTTCAGACTCGCCCGGCAGAGCATGGACGACAAGGAACGCCTGGAGGTAACCCAGGGCTCGCCTTCGGTGAAGCTGGGCTTTAAGACGCTCAGCTTCGAGGGCGTGGAACTGGCCACCGAGTATGGCGTCCCCGAGACGACCACCTTGAGCGGCGGGACCAGCAAGACGAACCACGGCTACGCGATCACCTTCGACAGGTGGGAGCTGCGGCTGCTGGGTCAGAAGCAGCTGCTGGAAGTGGAGCGCGACAGGGACATCGAAACGGGCACGGACCGCTACGCCTTCAATTCGTGGCTCAACTCCCGCTTCGAGTCGCCCTGCTACTTCGGCCAGTTCGTCGCCGTGACCTAACCCCCCAACGACAGAAAGGAGAACCAAACCATGAGTGCGATTTATCCGACTCTGCCGTTCCCGCGGGGCTCGACCTACTCGGACGGCGGCATCCTCACCATGAGCGACACCTACGCCCAGGACCTGGAGGGCAAGTGCTACCTCGTCGAAGACGAGCTGCACGGCCCCGGTTCGGACGTGGTGCTCCGCGTGGTCAAGAACGACAGTAGCGCCGCGATCACCGTGGCGAAGAAGTTTTTCGGCTGGTCCTCGACCACCGAGAACGACTTCGGCCGGCGGGTGAGCGGGCTGGCCTCTGACAACACGTGCAGCAAGCCGATGGACGACTACTACATCGGCAAGCTGACCACGATCCCCGACGACGACCTGTTCTACGTGGTCGACGAAGGCAACGTGGACGTGTTGATCACCTCTGGCTCGGGCACGGTTTCCGCCGGGAACCAGATCACCACGGCCGCCAACGGGATGGGCCAGAAGACGGCCGACGGCGACTTCGCCCTCGGCATCGCCACCGAGGCCGGCGCTACCGCGACCACTACCGCCCGCTGCGTGTGGATCAGCGGCGGCGTGGCCAAGACCAAGGCCGGCGGCGCGTAACGTAACCAAGGGAAACACATTGGGGGGCCGCGCTGTGCGTACCAGGCGAGCTTTCATGCTCGCGGATGGATGGCCCCGCGGCACCCCGATCGTTTCCTTGACAACAACCACTAGCCCCCCCAAGAAAAGTGCCTGAATACAAACTGTGCGTGGTCCGCCCCACGGGGCACCACAGCGAGTGCCCCGACATCGGCACCTGGATCATGGATTGGGCGTATGGGATGCACAGGTATCCCGAGATCACGGCCATCAACAACTTCCAGGTGGCCAACTGCCGGGTGAGCTACATGCGGAACCGGGCGGTTGCCCACGCCCAGGGCATTGGCGCGACCCACTGCCTGATGCTCGACCCGGACATGGTCATTGACCGCTTCGTGGAGCGGGACGCCCAGTTCCGCCCGGTCGGTCGCTACAAGCCCTTTTGGGACGTGGCTTGGCCCTTCATGAAGGCCAACCCCGGTTCGATCCTGGGCGTGCCCTACTGCGGGATGTATCCCGAACGGCCCCTGCACGTCTTCACCCGCAACCACGAGGACAAACTCGTGCGGGTGGACCACCAGACGGCGATGGGTTTGGAGGGGTGGACGCAAGTGGCCGCCTGCGGCACGGGCATGATGCTGATTGACATGCGGGTCTTCGACCGCCTGGAGAAGCCCTACTTCGACGACGTGTACAAGGCCCGCGACCACTGCGACTTGAAATTCACCCAGGACGTGACCTTCTGCCTGAAGGCCGGTGGCGCGGGCGTGCCCGTGTACGTGAACTGGGATTGCCCGGCCGGACACTGGCAAAACACCGTGGTCGATCCGCCGTGGCTGGAGAAGCGGCGGCCGGCGGAACAACCCATCCCCTTGGCAAAGAACCCAAGCGTGCCGGCCCTGGTGATGCAAGGGGCGGGCGATAGGAGCTGGCAGTAATGCTCGAAACCCACACGCAAACCCTTTCCTGGACCACCAGCGGGCTGACGAGCACGGCCGTGTCGCTCTCGCAGAGCCTCACCGGCGCGATGCTCATTCCCGCGGACATGACCTGCGTGACGACCAACTTCCTCGCCTGCGACACGCTGGCGGGCACCTATAACAACGTCCGCAACGCCACGGCCACCGAGGCGGTCGCCGTCGTCGCCGGGTCGTGGTCGCCGTTGACGGCCAGCGTCATGGCGCATGGCTTCCTCAAACTGAAGACCCCCAGGGCCGAGGCGGCGGGGCGGACGGTGACGATCATCACGAAGACTGGCGGATAGGAGAAGGACAAAAAGATGGGGGACAGGAAGATGCTGTTCCTATCCAACATCTTCCTGTCAAAGAAACTATGCCGCGGGGACTGTGGTCGCGGATCAAGCCGGACGGGCGCATCGAGCGATGGCAGGGCGTAAAGGATGGCTTGAATCAGCCGGTCCCCGACTGGCTGGCAAAGGTCTTCAAGGACGGCCGCCTGTGGATGCACGTTTGGGTGGCGCACCTGGACCGGCGGCGGCGGGCGTTGGGACGGATGGCGGGCGAAGAGTATGCCGCCGACTTGGACTTCGCGGCGGCGTATGAGTGCCTCGACCGGGTCAGGGAACTGGTGTTTGACGCGACGCCCTTTGCCCGCTGCGACTGTGCGGCCAGCGAGAAGGAGTGCCCGCGGTGCAAGGGGAAACGGTGGTTGAGCCTGGGCGCGTACCGCGCCGCGACGCGGGAAAAGTGTCCGTCCGGCTTGCCGGTGTTCTCAGACGGCAGGGGCGCGCTGCTGTTTGGCTCCCACGACGTAAAACCGCGTTCTGTCAAACGCAGATCAAAGTCGGACGCCACGCCTACCTTGTCCGAGCGTTTGGCCAAATGGCTGAACGCCTCGCCGAGTGTGCGGAGGGGCAAAGGGTGCGAATCGCCGGATGCCTCCAGCCCATCCGCTGGCGGACCCGCGGACGGGAGCGACGGGAGCGGACCGTGATCGTGGTGGAGCGGATTCAGGCGGGGTAGCGGGCAGGAAGATGGCAGACAGGAAGATCACCCCCAACGCCGACGAAGTCGTGGCCAAACTCCGCGCGGCCGAGGACGCCCGCATCGACATCCGCGAGTTCGTCGCCCAGGCGATGCGGGAGTTTGGCGGACCCGGCGGATTGGCCCGCGAGTTCAAGCTCTGCTACGACGGCCAGGCTGGCTACAACGCCAACCGCGTGCGGATGCTGAGCGACCTCTCGCGCCTCATCTTCCAACTCTCCGGCGACGCCCTGGACATCGAAGAGACGGTGGACGTGGAGGACCTGGAGGCGATCACCAAGGCCCTTTTGGCGGAGGGCATTGGCTCGTGAGCGGCGTGAATGCAACCCTCGAAGCCCTGATGCAAGGCATCTACCGGCCGCGGGCCCTGCCGCGGCTCGACGAGCGGACGACGCGATTGGCGCGGGCTAAGCGGATGGTGCGGGCCCTGGCCAAGCGCCGCTACGAGGCCCTGCCGCTGTACCGACCGCTGCCGGCGGCCGAGGAGTTTCACCGCTCCACGGCCAAGTGGCGGGTGGTGGTGGGCTCAAACCGCTCGGGCAAGACGCTCGCGGGGGCCGTCGAGTTCAGTCGCGCCTTCCTGAATTGCGACCCCTATCAAAAATATCCCGCCAAGATCAACGCCCTGGTGGTCGGATTGGATAGCGACCACCTGGCGATGCAGTGGCGGAAGTGCTACGAGGAGGGGGCATTCTACCTCGTCCGCGACGAAATCACGCGCCTCTGGCGGGCGGTCAGGGCGGACGCCAACGACCCGCGGCGGATTGCGGCCTACGACTGGGCCTACCGCGAGACCTGGAAGCCTGCCCCGCCATTGATCCCCAGACGGTCCCTTGCCGCGTTGGCGTGGGAGGACCAGAAAAAGGGCATCCCCCGCTTCGTGCGGTCCATCGGCGGCTCGAAGGCCCTCTTCCGCTCGTCTGAAGGCAAGAGCCCCCAGGGCGACCACTACAACATCGCCTGGCTCGACGAGCAGTTGGGCAACGAAGACTTCTACCGCGAGGCCCGCCGCGGGCTGGTGGAACTGCCCGAAGACCAGGGGCACCCGCCCTTGGGAATCTGGACGGCGACCCCCCAGGACATCAACGTGCAGCTTCTGGACTTGATGGAGGCGGCCAAGGACAACGACCCCCACGTGATGATGACGGAACTCCTGATCGTAGACAACCCCTTCATTCCCGAGTCCGAGAAGGAGGCGTTTTACGCGGGGATGAGCGAAGAGGAGCGCGAGGTCCGCTGGTTCGGTCGCCCGGCAGTCTACGGCCGCCGCATCTACAACGTCTTCAACATGCAGCAGCACCACGGCTGCGAGGGTTTTCCGATTCCGCCTACGTGGGCCAGGTACGTCGTGCTCGATCCGGGCCGGCAGTGCTGCGGCACCTTGTTCGCGGCGGTGGACCCCGACGAAGACCACGTGTGGATTTACGACGGCTTCACCTTGAAAAACTCCGACGCCGTGCGCTGGGCCGACCAGGTGCGGCAGCGAGAGGGGCAACAGAAGTTTGAGGCCGTGATCTGCGACATGCGAGGCGGCCGGCAGCGTCCGATGGGGGCCAGCGTGAGCGTGGCGGGAACGTACCGCAGGGCGTTGGATGACGCGGGCGTACACCCGCGGATCTACGGGCCCCTGGACGGGTTCCTGGCTGGCACCGACGACGTGATGGCCCGCGAAGAGGCAGTGCTGAACTGGATGCACCTCCGTGAGATCGGCCCGAACGTCGGCACGCCCAAGCTGCAGATCTTCCGCGGCACGCTGCCCGAACTGGAGCGGCAAATCATCCGCGCCCACTACGACCTGCGCAAGGCCAAGAAGCGCATCCACGGCGAAGAGGACCTCCTGGTCTGCCTGGAGTACCTTGCCGCCGCCAATCCGGGCTACCGCCACCCCGAGCGCCGCGGGACCGAGACGGTCGATCCGGTGTACGCCGCCTACCTCGCGCACAATAAACGTCGCCAAGCGCGCAGCCAGGGCCCTCGTCGCCATGGCGCGCTCGTTTTGTCGTGAGACAGAAAGATGTTCCTCTCAAACATCTTCTTGTCTCCTGCATAACCACTAGCCCCCCGAAGAAAGATGCCTGAACAGACACAGACTGAATGGACGTATCCCGAGGTCCACGTGGGCGACACCGTCGAGGTGTGCCAGACGCCGACCTGGACCCGGCCCGCGATCGGCACCGTGACGGCCGCCAACCCGCGGAGTTGCGACATCCTCACGATGGCCGACGGCGTGCCCTTCCTGCGGTTCAACTGCCTCCACCGCGACGACCCCGAGGTCCCCCACCGCCCCGACGTGTTCTCGGCCGGCGACAGCGGCGTGTGGGACTTGTGCCAGGGGGAGAAGGCCCGCCGCCAGCAGGCGGTGCGGCTGGACCTGCTGGAGAAGACGGTCGCCCAGTTGTTGAAGGACGTGAAGGAAAGCCGCGCCAAGGCCAAACCGGCGCTGGAGACGCGGGGCGGAATGGGATAGACAGCCTATGGACCTCCTCAACTCGCTCGTAAAGACCTGGCTCGACCAGATCGAACGCGCCAAGAAGGCGAAGCGCGAGAAGTTCGGCAAGACGGCCGACCGCGCCTGGTCGTTCCTGGGCAAAAACTACCGCGAGCTGTACATCGACCGCAGCGATGGGGAGGAGTCCGCCTTCGCCGACGGCGAGGGACCCCTGCACAAGATCCACGTCAACAAGAGCCGGGAGTTTGTCTCGCTCTTTCTCCCCTTCCTGCACAACAAGGTGCCCAACCGTTTGGTGACCCCCGATCAGCCGGCAATCCCCCCTGAGATGATGGGCATACCGCCGGGGTTCCCTGTCCCCCCGCAGCCCCGGCAGCAGCGCGACGCGGCCTTCTGCTACCTGATGCAGTATTTCCTGAACTGGCTGCCGCGGAAGGCGGGCCTCCGGGACGAGTGCCGCATGACGATCCCGGAGGCGCTGGTCAAGGGCCGGGGGCTGGTTTGGCACGAGATGGTGGACGGCCCCGCCGGGCCGATCCCCTTCAGCGGGTTCGAGTCGGTTGACAATCTCCTGATCGACCCCGACACGCGGCTCTTGCGCGACGCCTCCTACGTCGTCCGCGTCAGACACCGCAACCTCTGGCAGGTGGCCGAGGAGTTTGCCGAGTACGGCACGCCGGCCGAGGAGATCCGCGACCGCTACCAGGCCCATTTCGACCGGCAACGAGGCAACGAGGACGTGGGCCGCCCCGAGGTGCTGAAGGAATCGGACCGCGAGGGCGACCGCTGCACGTACTACGAGGTCTTCTCGCGGATGGGCGTCGGCCAGCGGTTCTCCGGGGCCAACGACGAAATGAAGGGGATGGCGCAGGCCCTGGGTGAGGTGGGCGACTACGTGTGGCTGGCGATCATGCCGGGCCTGCCGCATCCGCTGAACCTAAGTCCAGCCCTGAGTGGGGCCAACCCCAACGAACTCCTGACCAAGATCAGGGCCTTCTTGCAGTGGCCGATCCCCTTCTGGGCCGACCCGTTTTCACCCTGGCCCTTCACCCCGCTGGATTTCTACCCGAATCAAGATAATCCGTGGTCTACCTCTCCCTTGGAGGGTGCTCTCCCCCTGCAAGCCTTCCTCGATCATGCCTACAGCTTTGCGATGAACCACATCAAGACCGCTTCGCGGTCCTTGGTGATTGCCTCATCGCGGCTGGACAAGGCGGTGCTGGAGCGGCTGATCGACGGCGTGAACAACGAAGTCATCATCGTGGATGACGACGGAGTGGAAGAGGTCCGGAAGCTGATCGAAGTCCTCCAGTTCCCCCCCCTGAACAGCGACTTCTACACGATCCTCTCGGGCGTCGAGCGGCAGTTTGAGCGGGCCAGCGGGATGGACCCGCTCCTCTACGGGCAGGTGTCGCAGCAGATGCGGTCGGCCCGCGAGGCGGATGTCCGCGAGGCGGGGGTCTCGTCGCGCCCTGACGACTTCGCCCAGTGCGTCGAGCTGTGGCAGTCGAGCATCTCGGCCAAGGAGGCGGGTGCGAGCCGCTTGCACGTCGGCCCAGCGACGGTGGCCCCGGTCTTCGGCGAGCAGTGGGACCCGAACGCCACGGTGCCGGGAATGGCCCCGCTGACGGAGGCGTGGGCGAACCTGGTCAACACCGACGATCCGTTTCGGGCCTTCGGTGAATACGAGTACACGGTCGAGGCGGGCAGCGGTCGACGAAAGAACAAGCAAAAGCAGATCGCTGACGCGAATATGCTGATGCAGACGCTCTCCCAGCCGCTGCTGGGCTACGCTCAGGGCACGGGGAACAGTCTGCCGTTTAACGCGTTGGTCCGCGTCGTGGGCGAGGCCTACGAGGTGCGGTTGGACGACATGATGATCCCCCCGGCCCCGCCCCCGCAACCGCAGATGGCTGGGCCAGGCGGACCGGAAGGGCAACCAGCGCCCGAGCAAGGCCCGCCAGCCATGCAATAAGACAGAAAGATAGCGGACAGGAAGACACATGACGCACGCCCAAACGTGTCCGGTATGCGGTGGAAGTGGTCGCCTTGCGACAGAAGGCACGTTTACAACCACTGACCAGGAGGCCACCAGAAAGACCTGCCATGGCTGCCAGGGCCGTGGATGGGTCGTCGTCCCCGGCTGTGGCGGCCCGGTGCCCGCGCCGGTACAGCCGAACTATCCATGGCATCCCAGCCCAGGGATGCCCATTTACCCGTGGCCCATTTACCCGTGGCCCATTTACCCGTGGCCCATTTACCCGTGGCAATCCCATCAGACCTGGTGCTGAACCCATGCCCACCTACACGTTTGACTGCCCGAACTGTTTCCAGTCCTTCACCGAGATGCTGCCGGCGTGGTCGAGCACGGACCCGCCCTGCGATGCCTGTGGGGCCAGGGTCCGGCGAAGATTCCCCGCGCCGCGAGTGAAGACCGGCAACGAGATCCTCCACGGTCTGCCGCACGACGATCCCTTTGACGGGAACCGGGCAGTGCAAGAGCGGCGGATCGCCGCCGCGAAGGCCGCGGGGGTGAACCCGCACGGCAAGAAGTGGATCGGCCAACTCTGCCGCCCCGGAATGCCCGACGACCCGACGGCCTGGGTCAGCGACGCGGGCGACGTAAAGCGGCGGTGCGAAGACCGCGGCTGGGGCTGCGAGGGGGCGGTCAACGTCGAGGCCCCCAAGGTGGATGTCCGCTTGCCCAAGCCATACGTCCGCGAGAGTTTTGTCAATGAGGAGATAGGTCGTGCCGAACAGAAAGCCGGCCAGGCCATCCGCGGCAAAGAGCGGAGCGACCTCGCCCAAAAAATCCGGGCCAAACACACGCCCGCTTATGCTGATGATTGAACGCACGCGAGACGCGGGACAGGAAAATAACCTGCTCTGGCGGATCGCGGCAAGCGTTCTCTGGGGCGTGGTGATCGTGGCGTTGGTGTTGCTGCTGTGTACGGTGGCCTGCGGCCAGTGGGGCTCCTCGGTGGGGGCGGTCGGTCCCCAGGCAGGTTGCGAGAACGGAAAGTGTGCCCCGCAGTGGCAGGCCCCCCAGCGTCCACAGGCGACGCCGCAACAGAGGCCCAACCCGGCGATCGTGCGGATTGTCTCGGGCAACGGGCTTGGCGCAGGGGTGATCGTCGAGAAGGACGGCGCCACGGCCGTGGTCCTCACCGCCGGGCACGTGGTGGCCGATGGCGGCCAGACGATGGTCGAGGTGCTCGGCGAGCGGGCCTACCCGGCTACCGTGGTTGGGATTGACCGCACCTGGGACGTGGCCGTGCTGACGATGGAGGCCCCCAGGGCTGAACCCATCGAGTTGGCCAACGAAGTGCCGGCGCGGGGCGACCCTGTATGGTTGGCTGGTTATCCGGCCGGCCGGTTCCGCGTGCTGGATGGGCAGGTGCTGAACTACATAGGCCCCCGCGGCGCGCCTACGGTGGACTGGATGGAGGCCACCCCCGACGCCGTGGGCGGCGATTCGGGCGGGCCGCTCCTGGGCCGCGACGGCAAGGTGCTGGGGGTCTGCTGGGGAGGGCAGAACGGCCAGACGGTCGGCACCCTCTGCACGCGATTGAGACTGATTCTCAAGAGGGTCTTGCCGCAGTGGCGGGACAAGCAGGGAAGCCGGGCGGAAACTCGCCCCGCGGTGCCGAGGGAAGTCGCCCCCCTCCCGCCGCAGCTTCCCGAAGCGACGCCCCAGACGGTGCCGGTGGTCCCCCAACCGCCGGCCGTGCTGCCGGATCGCCAATACGACGAACAGCTAGCGGCCCTCGGTACGGCGGTCGCTGATCTACAGGAACAGTTGACGGTCGTCCAGAGTGCGCCGGGAGTTCCCGGCCCGGCTGGGCCCCGTGGCCCACCTGGCGAGCCGGGACTGCCGGGGATAGCGGGCACGCCTGGCAGGGACGGCCAGACCCCCGACCTCACCCCAGAACGCAACAAACTGGCGGAGGCCATTGGCGCCGTCGAGGCCCTGGCCGCCCGCGCCCACGCGGATCCCGCCGTCGCGGCTGCCGGCAAGGTGGCCAACGACGTGGCAATCTCGCAGGCCCCGGCCTGGCTCGCCCCGGCGATGCCGCTGCTGCTGGGCGTGGCCCCCTGGGCGGGCGCCGCCGTGTTGGGCGTCGAGGCCCTCGTGCTCTTGCGGCGGTGGTGGCGAAAGGGCAAGACGGCCCCGCAAACCCCGGCAGCGTCCAGCAACTTGATGCAGATGCCCGCAGCCGCCAGCCCGCCGGCGCAGCCCGTGATCGTCCACGACCAGGCCCCCGCCGCTCCGCAGATAGTCCGACGCGACCGCGAGTTCGTGACCGTGCAGACCACGCCCCGGCGACTGACCGCCCTGGAAAAGGCCCTGGACTACTACGTCCAGCGGAATCCGGGTTCCCGGTCCACCATTGAAACAATCGAAAGTTACGCGAGCCAGCTTGAGTCGGGGTTGGCTCTCGCCAAAACCTGACAGACACCGACCGCCACACTTGCTCGAAGAAGGAGATAGAAGATGGCATTTCAGACGGACCAGGTTCTCTGGTACAACAACGGCGTGTGGGGCCAACTCGGCTATGCCGTGCCGAATTTCGGCAACGATCCCTCGACGCTCAACAGCGGGATCGAGTACCTCGTTTCCGTGGTCGGCCGCAACCTGCAAGCGGTCATGTGCTCCACCGACGCCGACCTGCGGACGCCGCCGAGCATCAACACGATCACCCGCATCCACAAGCTGGTCACGCGGGCCCGCACGATCCTCGGCGGCCGGGAAGTCCCCCCGGCCCAGCCCGACATGGAGGCGATCCACTCCAGCCCGGCCGAGATCGACTTCCTGATCTACCCCACGCCCTACTTCCGCGTCCGCAACCCGCACCTCCGCGAATACTGCGGCTACATCCTCTCGGCCCTGGCCGAGGCGATGCAGCACACCGAGAATCGGAAGCCCTACGAAATCTCCACGGCCTTCAGCGGCCTGATCGGGCAGTACCTGCACCGCGTCTACCGGCTGATGAGCACGGAACTTCTGGGGATCGACCCCACGCGGGCCAAGGCGTTGGACTTCACGTTGACCGACGCCGACCTCAAGGCGTATGACCCCGGCAAGTTCTTCACCTCGACCGAGATGATGGACACCGTGCCGCCATTGACGCTGGTGCCCACCGAGGACGACCTGCGGGTTCTGGTGGCCGGAATCCCGGCGAGCACGCTCCTGGGCCTCCAGAAGTGGCCCAGTGGCGCGGGTGTCGGCGATACGGCTGCTGCGGCCACGGCCGGCGGGGCCACCACCATCGGCACCGCCACCGGCTCGTTTGCGTCGCCCCCCTCGCCGTAGCACCCGGCCGCTTCTCTCTCACCACGCCGCCCGTAGCGCGACTGGCCAGCCCCCCAAGTCGTAGCTGACGCTCACCTTCTGCGCCGAGGACTTTGGTTATGGCCATGCTACGCGATGAACTGCAACTCCTCCAGGAAACCCACGACACGGTGGTGGCGATGGCGGCCCGCTGCGACGAGTGCCAGCGGCGGCTGGGCTACGTGCAGCAGACCATCGATGGCAACGGCTCAGAGGGCCTCAAGACCCGCGTCACGGTCCTGGAGCGATACGCCAAGTGGGTCTGGGTGGGGCTCTCGTTCATGGTCGGGCTAGTGGTCAACGCCATCATCATGTGGATGCAGTTGGAGGAGAAGTAGCCTTGCAGCGCCCCCCTGTTGGCCTCTGCCTGCCGTGCCGGATCGTGAAGGTCCGCGACGGGGACACCATCGAGGTCTCGTTGCTGGGGTCGCAGTATGCGTGGGCGGTGCGGTTGATGGATTGCTGGTGCGCCGAGCGAAACACGGCGGCGGGGAAGGCGGCCAAGGCGTTCGCCGAGGAGGTCGTGGCGGGGCTGAAGCACGTCCACGTCTGGATTCCCTCCCGCAAGCACACACTCAACCTGCTTAGGTTTGTGAGCTTCGACCGGTTCATCGGCCACGTGTTCATCAGCGACATCGCCACGCTGAGCGAACGGATGGTGTGCGCGGGGCACGCCACGAAAGAGAAACCGAAAGGAACGGCCTAATGGCAACCATCAACAACCCCCAGGCGGTCCGCTTCTGCAACGAGCGGGTCCGCGTGGCAGCAAACCACTTTAGCCGGCTCTACGCCTGGTGCAAGTCCGTGAGCAACGAGTGGACGGCCCAGGGGATGGGCACGCTCATCCCCAATAGCGCCGACCAGGTGGCCGACGGGGCCGCCACCGACGGGCGGCCGATCATTACGGGCAGCGACGTGAACGTGATGGCCGCCCGCGTGACGGAGTTTATCAACTTGATGGAGGCCACGAGCAACCAGAAGCTCAATCAGATCCTCAAGGTCGCCCCTGACTCGACGGGATAACCGTGGCGTACACCAACTTCTATTGCCAGTACGATCACGCCTCTGCCTCCAACAACAACGGCGGCAGCAGTGTCGGTGCGCCCGTGGTCACCTATACAAACGGTGGTTGGGACCAGGGCACGGGAGTCTTCACGCCAGCTGGCGGGGCGAACCCGCAGAATGATGGCGTGCAAGTTGACCAGTGGGTGAGCATCTACATTGATGGGACCGCCGCGCCGACCGCGTTCATTGGATGCGTCAACGCGGTAACATCCACGACCTTCACTGTGAACGTCAGCACCATCGGCTTCGTGGGCACGTCACCCGCGACGCTCGGAACCGGCCGGACAGCAGTCGTTGGTGGGGTCTGGAAAGGTCCTAATGCTGCGAGTGGATTCCCGCTGAGTTTTCTGACCAATGCGGCACGTGATTCGGGACTTGGCCATCCCCGGTGCAACATGAAAAACAACGCCAGCTACGTGATCAGCACGGGCATTACCCGATCGCTGGCTGGTCCGATTGTGATTGAAGGCTACACCACCAATCCCAGCGATGGCGGCGTGGCGGTGATCGACGCGACGACAAGCGCCATCACGCCATTTACCGTCAGCGGCGCAGTGGGGCGGGTGCGGAACATGCGGTTTGCCACCTCGGCGACAACCGGATCCACCTATGGCGTGTCGGTAACCACGGGCGGCGACTACTGGCTGTTCGAGCGGTGCATCGCGAACGGCGCACGGCGGAGCGGTTTCTACCTCAATGGGTACGCGACGCTCTGTCTTTCGTGTGAGGCGTATGACTGCGCCAAGAACAACACGGCGGGCTTCGGTGGGTTCAACGTCGTCCAATACGGGTCGGCCGTAATCAATTGCTGGAGTCACCACCACGCCGGCGGCACGAATGCCGATGGATACGTGATGAACGGCAAGGGGGCCTCGGCGCAGGGCTGTATCGCCGAGAACTGCGCGGGGGCGGGGTTCAACTGCATCCTGCCCGCGCGCCTGGTCCAATGTGATGCTTACAAGAACGGCCTGAGCGGATTCTTGCTGGCCCCCGCAGCAGCGGACGGATTGTGGCTGCTGTTGAATTGCAACAGCACTCGCAACGGCACGGGCGGGACTGGATATGGAATCGAGGGATCGGGTGCCTACGTCAAGGCGGGCCTTATCAAGAACTGCGGCGGCTATGGCAACACTTCGGGCTGGTCTACCGGCCTGAGTGCGCTCTTGGAAGAGGGCACGCTGACCTACGGCGTGAACACCGATCCCTGGACCAACCCCGAGACGCCCGATTTCACGATCGCCTTGGCTGCGGCGAAGGGCGCTGGGCATCAGACGCTCTTGCGGACGTATCACAGCTTGGCCGACCAGGTCGGTTATCCCGACGTGGGTGCGATGCAACACTTGGAGAGCGCCGCTGGCGGTTCCCGCGGCGTAATCATTGGAGGATAAGAAGTGGCACAACCGACACTCGACGGCCTGATCCTCAACGACGGCACCGGCACGTCGCGATTGGCGGGCGACCTGATCACCTGCGCCACCACCAGCAAGTTCGCCCAGATCGTGCTGATGGCCTACTCGACCGGCGACACCACCCTGTCGGTCGTCCAGCAGGACGTGCCGCTGCCGGTCAGTGCGGTCCAGAGTGGCACCTGGAACGTGGGGACACTGACCACGATCACCAACCCCGTGGTCGTCAACGGCGGGGCTGGGCAAACCAGCGACGTCAAGATCACGCTGGATAGCGAGAAGGTCGCCGTCACCAGCCTGCCGGCCCTGGTCGCGGGGACGGCCCTGATCGGGAAGGTCAGCATCGACCAGGTCACCGCCAATGCCAACGAGGTGGTCATCAAGTCGATCACCGCTGGCGACGCGAACATCGGCAACGTGGACATCGTGACCCTGCCGGCCGGAAATCTCGGCCAGCGGGCGATGGTCAGTTCCCTGTCGGTGGTCATCGCCAACAACATCACCGACGCCACCTACATCGGGGACATCAAGTTCGGCGAGTCCCTTCCCGCTGGCACGAACGCGATTGGGAAACTGGCTGCGAACTCGGGCGTGGATATTGGCGACGTGGACGTCACCAGCCAGCCGGCCCGCGATCGGCTCACCGACAACATGGGCGTGGCCTTGCAGACCGACGCTTTGCTGAACGACACCACACTCTGTACGCCCACCTTCCTGGCGATCTCCGCTAACAGCACGACAAATCAACTCGTCGCGGGGGAGTCCGGGAAGAAGACCCGCGTGCTCAGCATGTTCTTGTACGGAGCCGGCTCGGCGGTGACCGCCTACCTGCAATCCGGCACAACGGCGATCCTGGGGTCTAGTGCGGCCTCGATCATGTTGGACAAGACGGGGGCCACCGGCCCGGCCGGCTTTTGCTTGCCCTTCTCGCCGGTGGGCTGGTGCGAGACGGCGGTCTCTACCCACTTGAATCTCCACCTCTCGGCTGCCCAGTATGTCGGCGGCAGCCTGGTCTACGTGAAGGTGTAAGCGATGCTCGGTTGGCTCCTGAACCTCGGCTTTGGCGGGACCATCTCGGGGACAAGTCCCACGATCCCGATCGCCGTTATCGCCCAATACTACGCGACGATGGAGGAAGACGACTGATGCGTTATCTTCGTCAGAGCACCACGACCACGATCAAAATCGGGCCATTCGTCGATTCGACGGACGGTTACACGGCCGAGACCGCGCTGACCATCAGCCAGGCGGACGTGCGCCTCAGCAAAAACGGCGGCGACTTCGCACAGAAGAACCAGAGTACCTCCGCCACCCACGATGAAAGCGGCTATTACGATTGCCTGCTGGACGCGACCGACACCAACACCGCCGGGCGGCTGGAAGTCGCGGTGAGTGAAACGGGGGCCTTGCCGCGCAAGCAGACGTACCACGTGCTGCCGGCGGCCGTCTATGACGCCTGGTTCGGCACCACGCAATACCGCGACAGCTATCCGCTCCTGCGGAGCGCCGGCACCCTCATCGAGGCCACCAATAAGCAGACCACGCGGAACACGGGCCTCGGTGTCCCCGACACCGGCCGGACATTCCTGATGGGCGGCAACCGAATGCGGATCAGCCATCCGGGCAAGGTGGAGTGGATCACCTATTACGTCTGGGAGAAGACCGGCGTTACCGCGATCATCCCCCGCGTGTTCCGCTACAACGGCGCGACGTGGGACCAGGTTGGCAGCGACGGCGACACGATTACGGGGCCATGGTCCACCAATGACACGTGGTACACTCACACCCTTGCCTCACCGATCGAGGGCGTGCGCGCGGGCGACTGTCTGGCCCTGTATGCGATTGCGACGCCATCGCAATTTGACTTCTTCGGCGCCGTCAACGGGCTGGACGCCGACGACTTCGACTTGCTCTATGCCGAGAGCAACATCACCGGGAGCGGGCAGACATTCGGCCTGTCGGTGGCGAGCACGGCCCTGATGGGCACCTGCAAGATTCAGTCGCCCGTGATTGCCCTGGCTGGCGACAGCTTCGCCGCCGGCAAGGACGTGAGCAACAGCTTCCTTGCCCCACAGGAAATCGCTGGCAACTGGAAGGCCGTCGCGGCGGCCAACGGAATCGCGGGCGAACTGTACACGCTGGATTCGATTTTCGCCACGATCAACTGTGGGCTGGGAAGCACCACCGCCCTGAATTGGGAAACGTACTTTGCGACCTACGTGTTGCCAAAGTATCCGAAGGTGTGCATTTGGTCGTTGGGCGCTAACGACTACGCCTTGCGCGGCGGCCAGGCGGCCCGCGGCATCTTCCTCACCTCGCTCCGCAACGTCTTCGGATTGTGCCGTGACAACGGCATCCTCCCGGTGATGTTGACGATCCTGCACACGTCGGACGCGACACTCGATTACAAATTCGGGTGGAACGTACAAATCAAGAAGCTCTGCGCGGACTTGAATGTCCCCGTCATTGACGGCTTCAAGATTCTGGCCGACCCGCAGAACGAAAAGCAACGACTGGCCGCGCGCTACGGCAGCGGAACACATCCCAACGCGGCCGGCTACAAGGCCCTGGCCGCGGCAATCGTACCGACCTTATTGGGGCTGAGCTGATGCCAAACACGATCGTCACCATCCACGCAGACGCGGGCCTCGACGTGTACGGCATCCTCTGGCACGCGGACGGCACGGTCCGCGACGTGGTGGCGGGGGCCTGGGATGCCGTGCTCAACGCTGATTGGGGCGACTACGACATCGCCGCGGCGGTGGCGGCGAACGGATCGTACCAGGTGACCTTTCCAGTGGTGGCGGCTGGGGCCTACACGCTCGAAATCTACTCGCGGCTGGGCGAGACGGTCAGCCCTTATGATTCATGCCTCCAGCGGATTCCCGTCGAGTGGGACGGCAGTGTGATTCTGCCGCTGGCCACAGTGGACACGGTTGCCGATGCGATCCTGGCCGACACCGGCACGGACGGCGTGGTCGTGGCGGCGGCGAGCAAGACGGGGTACGCGCTGAGCGCCACGGGGCTGGACACGATCTCCACCTCGGCCACCACCGGGTTGGCCACGACCCTGCCGACGCGGATGAACCAGCTTTGGCGGCGGTTCTTCCGGAAGGCCACCAAGACCAGCACCCAGATCAAGACCTACGCCGACAACGGCACCGACGTGCTCACCACGCAGACCGTCAGCGACGACGACGTGACTGAGACCCAGGGGGCCGGCTCGTGAAGTTGAACCAACTCCTGACGCTCTGGCCGCCCTTTGGCGGCGACGAGGAAGCGGCCGTTCCCGTGGGCCTGGCGGCCGACACGGTGCTGCGGCGGTCGGCGGAAGGGGCCAATGAAGTGTTGCGGCGAAATGAAGGCGACGAGGGTAGTTAGCGCCCGATGAGCACCTATTACGTTGATACTGCTGGCAGCGACGGCGCGACTGGACTCAGCGAAGTTGCCGCATGGGCCACCGTCGCCAAGGTGAATGCTTCGACATTCCTGCCTGATGACTCGATTCTATTCAAGCGGGGTTGCACCTGGCGGGAAATGCTCCTGGTGCCCTCCTCGGGTACTGATGGCAGCCCAATCACCTTCGGGGCATACAGCAGCGGCGCGAACCCAATCATCAACGGATCGGACATCGCGCCGAATGCTGAGTTCAGTGAGTATCCGTTTCCCGATTACATTTGCGACAATCTGAACGTCGGAACAAACTCGACAGGCGACGGTGCCACGCGCAATTACCGCGAGATCATCCCGGCGAGTCTCATTACCGCCAGTGCCACCTCCGTGAAGATACAGTTGCGGGCTGCGCCAACGGGGAGTTGGGTGATTGCCGGTGTGGGAATCGGGGTCCACACAACTGGACCAAATGCGGAATCCATGACGCGTGTGACCTGGAGTGGCGGTAGCAACGGCGTCACGATCCCAGCCGACACAACCGTTACTTCTGACGAAATCACCTTCGCCCTGGACGAAACGAAAGCCCTGGTGGTGGCCGTCTACATGACGTCGCGTTACGTGCGGCAGAGTGCGCAGGACAGCGGCGTGCTTCTCTACTCCAATTCCACGGCCGCCGATCATTCGCAGATTGCGGAACCAGGCTACACATCGAGTACGTTTCCGTATGGCATGACGACCGGAATTATCGGCAACGGGTTGGTGTCCTGCTACAGCCGAGCCCAGACTGTTGATCCTTACGAGATATGGGAAGATGGCACATTCCTGCAACGGGGCACGGCGCTCGCTGATGCAGCGACGGCCGGCAAGTGGTATTGGGACGATCCAACCAACACCCTCTATGTCCGCGCCAGCGATGCGTCGGCCATTCCGAGTAACGGCAAGGTCTATGAGGTCGGTGGAGCACGCACAGAGTGTATCCAGGACGGCGCGAAAGACTGGCTGATCATCGAAAGCATCGACTGCATTCGCAGCGGTCAATCTGACGCGAACCTCGGCGGCATACTGATTGAGGGCTCTCACAGTATCGTCCGCGATTTGACCGCAAGCCAGCACCGCCGGCATTGCCTGACCCTGTACATGGGAGCAGCCAATAATCTCGTGGACAATGTAGTCCTATATGACAGCGAGGCCACCTCACCCCTTAGCATCTACGGCACAGGCACCACCGCCAACGTTGTTCAAGACTCGACGATCTACCAACTCACGGCCTTGTGTACGGCCAACCCCGTCGTGATTCACGGCACCGCCCACGACAACGTCATTCAGGATTGTGAGATTTACCGGACCTACGTGGGTCTAGTGCCACTCGTCTACATCTACGATGCTGGGACGGACAGAAACATCATCCAGCGGTGCTACATCCACGGCGGATACGATTGCGTCTTAATGACACATACCACCGACGGTACGATATTCCGCTCGAATCTGGTCTTGACCGCAGCCACGATCACAATCGCTTTGCGGATGCTCAATGCCATCAATACCGAGATCATCAATAACACGCTGTATGGTACACCGGTCTACGATGCCGTGCGGCTTGAAGGCACCTCTACTGGCGCGACGATCAAGAACAACATTTTCTACACCGGCCGCTATGTGGACGTAGCTGCGGCATCAGCGGCAGGTTTGGGCTGCGACTACAACTGCTATTACTCGGCCGGCGCGACGCCATTCCGCTGGGCAGGCACAGCATACAGTTACGCGGATTGGAAGACCCAGAGCGGACAGGATGCACATTCGGTGAATAGCGATCCCCTGTTTGTGAATGCCAGCTCCAGCGCTACAACCGGTTTTCGCCTCGGGCGAGCTTCCCCGTGTCGTGGGGCGGGAACAACCACTGGGGCTGCCCCAACAGATTACGTGGGCGTGGTATTGCCCTACGACGGCAGTGTCGATATCGGCTGTATGCAGTGGACGTGGTGGCCTACCACACTTCGCCGTGGAGATTTCGCTTCTACCACACTCCGGAGGACGATGAGATAATGTCGCAGCCACTCTTGCTGACGTACTACGACGTCGTCAAAAGCGCCATGGACTTCCTGGCCGGCAACTCGACCTCGGCCGGGCAGGAGGACATTCGCCGCTCGATCCACGCCGCCTACCGCGAGATCGGCCAGACCTGCAAGTGGAGCTTTCTCCACAAGCAGGGCCGCATCCACCTCAACGCGCTGTACTCGACCGGGACCGTGGCCTACACCCACTCGACCCGTGCCTTGGACCTGACCACGGGGACGTGGCCCACGTGGGCGGCCGACGCCGTGGTCCGCGTCGGCGGGGAGTACGTCGTCAACCACGTCAGCAGCCGCGAGAGCGACTCGCAGTTGATCCTCGACGCCACGCTCAACCCGGGGGCGGACGTGGCCGCCGGCACGAGCTACACGATCTATCAGCAGTGGTACGCCCTGCCCTGGGATTTTTACAAGCTGATTGCCCCCTGGGGCGAGAACGCCTGGCGGATGGGGCAGCAGCTACCCTGGGACGACATGCTCTCGCTGGACCGCTACCGCGACGAGAGCGGCGACATGCGGTACTTCTGCGTCCGCGAGGTGCCCGACCTGATGGGCACGATGGGCCTGTACATGCACCCGCCAGCGGACGCGGCCGACACGATCGACTTCATCTATCAGCGACACCCGCGGCAACTCCGCTACACCGGCCACGACACCGCCGAGACTCAGGGCACGATCACCGTCACCGCCGCCTCGGCTGCGGTGGTCGGCAGCGGGACGGCCTTTGCCAGCAAGATGGTCGGGGCAGCGTTGCGGGTGGGCACGGACGCGACCTACACCCCCACGGGACTCGACGGGGTGCATCCGTTCGACGACGAGCGGATCGTCAAGAGCGTGACCGACACCACGCACCTGACGCTCGACACCACGATCACGACTTCCCGCAGCGGGGTCAAATACTGCATCAGCGACCCGGTGGACGTCGACAGCGTGCTCTACGACGCCTTCCGCCGCTGCGTGGAAAAGCACCTCGCGATCGGGCGGAACCTCAAGAACAAGGGGGAGGTCATGGCCAGTTACCGTGACGCCCTTAACCTGGCCCGCGGGGCGGACCAGCGGGTGAACCAGCGCCGCGTAATGGGTTACGGCATGGGATACGTGTACCGCTTCGGCGACGCCCCCGCCGCAGCAGACGTGGACTGACGACAAGAAGATGGGGGACAGGAAAATGATCTTCTTGTCACCCGAGTTTTAACTGAAAGGACATGTGCTATGGCAATCTCTGCTCCCACCCAACAACGGCTCTCGATTGCGATGGGCGACGCCGCCGCGGCGGCGGCCCTTTGCGACGCCGTGGACGCCAACACGGCCAGAGTCAGTGCGTCGGTCACGGCAGTGACCACCTCTACGACCACGACCCTGAAGGCGGCGACGAACAACATCATCTCGCGGATGAAGACCGCTGGGTTGATGTCGAGCTAGGGCGTCGCCGCGGGCTGAAGCCTACCCTACGGAGGAGAAGATGGCCGAACGACCAGAGCGGACGGTCCGCATCCGCGAGTTCAGCGGGTTGGTGAGCAACCGGGGGGCCTTTGCCGGCAAACCGGGCGACGCCAAGCTGCTGAAGAACTGCCACATCCGCGCCCCCGGCCAGCTTGAGGTCCGCGGCGGGTTGCGGAAGGTCCGCTTCGTGGAGTAGACGCTGATGGCCAATTGGAACAACTCGCCGGGCTGGACCACCGGCATGTCGTACTACCAGTTCAGCGTGAACGACACCTCCACGCTGCAAACCTGGCCCTACATCTACTGCGAGTCGGGCAACTACACAGACCACCCCACCCTCGATAGCGGCGACGCCGCGCTGAGGATCCGCAAGTGGTCGGCCACCGGCTGGACAGCGGTCACCAACCTCGCCGGGGCCACCGCCACCGACCCCGGCGCGGGCCACGACTACGACGAGGTGACGTTCGTCGCCGACAGCCCAGTCACCATGACCGCCGCCGGCGAGTATGTGGTCAGTTACATCTACAACCGCTCCGGGACCTACTACGCGTACTATCTGGGCTTCTCCGTGAGGGGAGCCACCAGCGGCACGCGCATCATCTCCCTGACGGGTTACGACACCCCCGAGGTCTACCATATCGTGTGGGAGGACCAGGCGGGCAACGTCTTCGCGCAGCAGGACCCCACATAGATGGCGACCCTCAAGACGGCACTGAACGCCTTCCAGCCACTCTCCTGGGCAGTGGCCCCGGACGGCGTCTTGTACTGCGCCAACGGGATCGACAACGCCATGCGGTGGGACGGGCGAACCACGAGCCTCCAGGACGCCGGGATCACCTCGCCGGCAACCCGCTGCAACGTCACCGGCACCACCAGCGGCACGATCTACGGCGACTACACGATTTACGTCCGCTTCGCCACCGACGACGACACCTACTCGAACCTCTCGACGGCGACGACAATCGCGATCACCTCGGGGGCGCCGATTACCCGGTTCAATTACACCAGCATCCCCACCTCCAGCAACAGCCGCGTCAGCAAACGCGAGGTATATCGCAATACCGCCGGCCAGAATGTGACCTGGTACCGAGACGTCTTGATCGGCAACAACACGGCCACCACCAGCTCGTCGACCCGCACCGACGGAGACCTGGTCACGTGCAGCCCGCTCAGGTACGTGACCAAGGACGGCTGGCCCAACGCGATGCGGTTCGTGTCGCCGCCGAGCCACATGAGCGTGGTGGTCTCATACGGCGACCGGATGTGGTACGCCGTGCCGATCGTCTACGACGAGGGGAGCGCCTCGGTCACGAGCACGGCCGTCACCGGCAGCGGGACCCTCTTTCACGCCAACATGGCCAACTGGGTATTCCGCAAGTCAGGCCGGCAATGGCAGCGGATTTTGTCGCGGAGCAGCTCGACGAGCCTCTTGCTGGCGGCCGCCACCGAGGTCGGCCTGGGGACGGCGAACTACTACGCCGTGACGCCCGACGAGGACGAGCGGAACAAGATCTACTTCTCCGAGCCGGCCGAGCCGGAGTCGGTGCCGGAGGAGAACTCGATCATCATGCAGGAGGACGGCGACCGGGTCACCGGGCTGATGGTCCAGGGCTCGTACCTCTACATCCTCAAGCAGCGGCACATCTACCGCCTGGCTACGGCGGGCGACCCGCGGCGGGATCTCAATATCTCGCTGGTCGCCGAACGGGGCTGCCCAAACCAGCGGTGCTGGTGTCGGGTCGAGGGCGTGGCCTTCCTCATGGACCGCGGCGGGGCATACCTGTTTCGCGGCACGGACACCGAGCCCATCAGCGGCCCCATCCAGGATTACTGGCGGGGGCGGATCAACTGGGACGCCGCCAAGTATTTCCAGGTCGTCTACGCCCCGGACGAAGAGGTGGTGCGGTTCGTCGTGGCCCTGGACAATTCCGCCTGGCCGCGGCACGCGTTGCGCTACCACGTGCGGCTGCGGCAGTGGGGCGAGGAGGAGTATCCCTTCGACCTGGGCGCGGCCGGCCTGGCGCAAGTCGGCGGGGTGGACCGCGTGGTCGTCGGGGCGGAGGCCAGCGTCTCGGTCCTCGATGAGGGCGTACTGGACGGTTGCGCCTACGACGCCACCGCTTATGAGGACGAACTCAACAGCGCCGCCACGCAGACCCTCCGCGGCCAGGTTGATTCGGCCACCACCACCACGATCCACGACAGCGACGCCGACTGGGACTTTTCCGGCTGGCACGTGAGCCCCTTCACCACCGGGGCCCCCATCTACATCATCGCTGCCGACGGAACGTTCCAGAGCAACCGCGTGGCCAGCCTCTCGACGACGCAGACCACCACGATCATCGTGCAGAACAGTTTTGACCCCGTGCCCACCGCCGGCGACACGTACATGATCGGCGGGATCGACTGGCAGGCGAAGTTCGGCGCGTTTTCCTATCTCGACCAGGAGTACAGCAACGTGCGGCGGGCGACGGTCCTCTTCCAGCCGCAGACCGACGCGGCCAACCTGAACCTGCGGTTTTACCACAACCACGCCAGCACCCCCGACACGATCGGGGCGGTGCCCTACGACGGCAACGTCGGGGCCCACGTTGACCGGGACTCGGCCAACGTCGAGATCGACCTCACGAAGGCCACCGGCCGGCTGACGTGGAACATCGACCGCGGGCTGGAGGGAGGCACGCCGGCCGATCGGTTCGTGGAGGTGGAGCTGCAGGGTGTGAGCGGGACGGAGCGGACGAAGATTTACGGCGTGGACGTGGATGGGGTGCAGCCGTGACGACAGGAAAATAGCGATCCACAGGTAAGATGTTTCCCAAGGCCCAAGGCAGAATCACCGAAGCGTTGCAACGCATCCCCGGCGTCTCCGACGTGGTGGCGCGGGAGGTGGCGCTGGCGCTCTGCCAGAACGAGGACCTGGTCGAGCACTCGGGGTTGTGGAGCATCACAGGGAACCTCGACAACCGCTCGCGAAACTACTCGCCCCACACCGGCGCGGACAACCTCAAACCCATCCCGCCGATGGAGCCGCCCAGCATCGACCGCGGCCTCTTCGAGATCGCCAACGTGCCCAACGGCCTGAGTGATCGCCGCGGGGAGAACGGATACGCCTATTACGTCCGCGAGGGCATCTGGCGCAACGACGGCGAATCGTGGCTGCTGAAGTACGCCCAGATCGACAGCACGACCACGGTCACTGACACTCGCCGGACGGAACTAATCACGTCCACGGGCGTGACCTCGACCTACTGGGTGGCCGACGGCCACGAGTGCGCGGACAGCAAGGCCCGCGACCTGAGCGGGACCCCCATCCGCGTCTTCTATGACAACGCGGCGGCCCTGCCCACGGCGGGGAGCGTAGTGCGGTATCTGCGGGACCTGGACGGCCTGGCGTGGGGGCTGCCCACGGCTGCCCAGACGGACACCTATGTCCAGTGGGGCAAGGCCACTACCGGCTGGGGTTGGGAGCACGCCAACAGCGTCGGCTACGCGGTAGTCCAGCCGTGCGACGACATCGACGGTGCCAACCCCGCCGGGAGCACCACGCGGGTCTACATCCGCGCCAACGGGGGCCAGGACCCCAACGTGCAAACCGACGACGTGGTGGGCTACCTCACCGACGAGAACTCGACCAACGTGGCGGTCCACGGGGCGTGGGACGACAAAATCGGCACCGTGAAGATGATCGACCCGGCCGTGACCACCATCCCCGGCGGGTGGCGATTGTTCACGGAAATGGGCAGCCGCGTGCCCTTCGGATACACGGCAGGAAATGCCGACTACGACCCGGCCGGCAGCACTGGCGGCAGCCACCCCATCCGCCCGACGGCCCACACCGACGGCGAACCGTCCAGCAGCACGTCGGCGTGGAAAACGGACTGGGCGGGGACGTGGTACAACACAGCCTGGAAGCTCACGCCCGGCGGCACGATCAGCACGACCGCCATCTCGACGCAGACCAGCACCACCGGGATCACCTTGGCCACGGCAATCTTGCCCAGCGTCGAGATCACCCTGAGCATCACGATCGGGGCGGCCACCGGCAACACCGGCACCCGCAGCCTGACGGTCAACAACTACACGGGCAACAGCGCCGTCACCGCCATGACGGTGGACAACTACACGGGATCGACGGGGACAACCAGCGTCGCGGTGGTCAGCCACAGCGGCAGCAGCGGGTCGCAGGCCCTGTCGATCGCCGGCGGGATCACGGCGGTGTCGACCAACCTCACGATCAACGGCAGCGTGACGGTGGTCAGCGCGGCGGTGGCCGTGACCGGCAGCATCGCCATCAGCGACGCGACGATCACCATGAGCGGCACGCCCACCACCGACAACGCGACGGTGGGGCTGACGGGGAATGTGACGATTTCGCAGCAGGGCTTGCGGATTTACGGGGTGACGGGATCGACCTCGACCCCCGAGTGGACCGAAGTGACGGTCCAGGCGGCGGAGGTCAATGACGAGCAGCCGGGGATGTACGTCAACGGTGGCGGGCACAGTCACAATGATGGCGCCTATGTTGAGAACAAGGGCATAGAGTACACCAACACTACGGTTGAGTTGACGAGTGCTCCTCATTCACATGCGTTTTGGCTCAATCACGACCACGCCGTTACTACAGTAGAGCACCGCGGCACCCACGCCCACAACATTCTTACCAGCTACTTGCACATCGAGCCCCAGACGATCGGCTCGATCTGGACGGGGGCGCCCTACTTCGACATGCACGGCCACGCGGTAAGCCGCGGCACGCTGGATTTGACCGGCGGGACCCACTATCACGTGATCAGCGGGTCGCTGACGCTCTCGACCACGATCCACAGCCACACGGCGACACCGACGCTGTACGCCACGCACGGGCACGACACGACGGACACGCTGGTCGTCTCGCCGGACCCGCATGGCCACACGATCAACAACACGCTGAGCATCTCGCCGGCCAGCCACACGCACACGATCGACCACGGGCACACGCTCAACCCGGCCAGCCACACGCACCCAAACACGCACGGCCACGGGCTGACGCCCGCCAGCCACGGCCACGGGATCACCCACGACCACACGATAACGCCCGACCCGCACGACCACAGCCTGGGGAGCCACATCCACAACGGCTCGGGCACGACCACGGCCACGGTCGACCTGGACCACAACCACACCCTGACCGATCCGGGCCACAAGCACACGATCTCCCCGAACCCCCACGACCACGACTGGACCGGCAGCGGCGTGACCGGTTACCTCTACCACAAGACCGAAGATTTCAGACCCCCCTGGTTGTCGATCAAGTTCATCCGCCGAGTCGGACCGGGCGGGGCAGACTAGGAGTATTACGATGGGCTACCGAAACCAAGCTCAGCGCGTTGCCGACCAACGGGTAATGATCGGCAACCCTCTGAATAACGCACAACAGCGGCAGGGTGTGCCTGCCAATCAGGTCTGGTGGGGCGGACAGCAGCAACAACCAGGCTGGGGCAACTGGGGATGGGGCACAAGTTCTCCGCAGGCCAGCATGTTTGATTCGTGGGCCGACGCCAATGCGAACATGTACGGTTCGAACATGGGCTACCTTGGCAACGTCGCCAACAGTCAGGCGTCGATGTACGGCGCAGACCAGGCGGCCGACGCCAACCGCTACGGATCGTGGGCCGGGCTGGCGGGCCAGCTTGCCGGGTATCCTTGGCAGTATGCCACCGCCGGGCTGGGCGCCGGGGCGAGCATGTACGGCTCGCAGGCCAACATGCTGGGCAGCGTCTACCCGGCCTATTACGGGGCGCAGGCGAACATGTACGGCAGCGGCCAAAACGCCCTGAGCAACCTCATCAGCGGCACCTACGGACCATACTACGGGGCCCAGGCAACCAGCTACGGGGCGGGCCAAAACGCCCTGAGCAACCTCATCAGCGGCACCTACGCGCCGTACTATCAGGGCCAGGCGAGCATGTACGGTGCGGGTGAGGCGGCCGACGCCAGCCGCTACGGCTCGCTCCAGGCGGCCCTAGCGAACGTCTACGGCAGCGGGGCCAACGCCTACTCCAACCTGGAGGGGGCGCGGACGGCCGGCGATGCCTCGATGTACGGGGCGGGCCGCACCGCTCAGGCCGGCGAGTACGCTGCGGGGGCCCGCGCGGCAGCCGATTCCCAGGGCGCCCGTGACGCGGCTAACGCCAGCATGTATGGGGCCAACCAGCAGGCAATGGGGCAGAGCCTGGCGTCGTACTACCCGGCCGCCGCCCAGATGGCGACCGCCGGATACGGACCGTCCGCCCAGATCGAGGCGTCCCGGCAGGCGGCGACCTCTTCACAAAACCAGGCCCTCATCAACGCTCAGGCCCAGTACGCCATGGCCCAGATGGAGAACCAGCGCCGCCAGAGCGGCTTGCAGGCCGTCTTGCAGGCGATGCTGCCGCTGCTCCGCGGCGGCTTTGGCGGGGGCGGGTTTGGCGGTGGTGGTGGCGGATTCACCACCGACTACGGGGCCGGCGTGAGCTACGGCTGATCGTTTCAGGACAGAAAGATCGAGGAAAATAAGATGGCCTTTTTTCAGGACTCCCGCAATCCGTTCTCGCCTTACTTCGGCTGGCGGTATGGCGATAACCCCTACTACGAGACCGGCTCGCAGCCGTCGCCGTTTCGCCCCCAGCAAGGCCAGCAGGGCTTTGCCCCCTGGCAGCAGTTCGGCGGCCAAGGTGGCGGCGGCGCGGGACCGCAGGCGGGCGGATCCTGGCCCCAGACGCCGTCCTTTCCACAGTTTCCTCCGCTGGGCAATTTCCAGTTTCCCAGTCTGAACCCGCCATCGCCGGGCTTCGACTTCCAGCCCCCCCAATTGAACCTCCCGCAGCCGGGATTCGACTTCACCCCGCCGACGTTGACACCGCCAGCACAGGGGCGGCAGTACCCGGACGTGACCGGGGCGGGCAGCCCGCTACAGAACTACCAGCCGGGGTGGGGAGGGGATGCGGCCTGGCGGCAGACGACCAGCCCCGGCGGACCACCCATCTCGTCGCTCCTGCCGCAGGGCGGACTGAACCCACCGGCCCCACTCAGGCCACTGAATCTTCCCGACTCACCCAGCCTGCAAAACCTCTTGGCGGGGATTGCCGGCGGCGGGGTCTCGGTGCTGCCCTATGGCGGCTTTCCCAGTAGCGGCGGCAGGGACTTTGCGATCGACCTGCCGCCGGTGGCCCAGGCCCCCACGGCACAGGCCGGCAACTCGCCGGGCAGACAGCAGACGGCCCAGATCAGTACGGGCATCAACATGCCCAGCCTCCAGCCACAGCCGCTGACGATGCCCATGCCGGCGGCCCCGACTGGCAATCAATCGTTTGGGGCGGCCATGACGCCGAACTACCAGGAGGCACTGCTGCCGCAGCTTATGGCCCTGGCTGGGCAGAATTACCAAGCCCAGGCCGGACTGGAGAACGAGGCCCAGGCCTCGCGGAACCAGGCGGCCATGAACTGGGGCGACTTGGCCCAGACCCTGAAGCGGGTGATGCAGGAGGCCGGACTGAGACGGCTCCAGAACATCTCGCAGGGGCTGGCCGGGCTGCCGTGGGGCGAGGGTCGGTACTCGTGAGAAAAGAAGATCGAGGAAAGGAAGGTGGGCATGTTTGAGATCAAACCGTGGGACCCGCAAATCTATGGCCGGGTGGGGCAGCAGAGGCAATTGGCGCAGCAGGGGATCAGGCCACTGCCCACCGCGGGCGCATGGGGGCCGGCGGCGATCGGGCCGGGGCACCCCAACTACATGAACCCGCCGAAGCCGGCCGGGGCGACGACAAGACAACCATCCACTACCGGCGGGTGGGGCGGCGGGTGGGGCGGGCAACAACCCCAGCCACAGCCGCAACAAGCCTTACCCCAGAGCACGGTTCGGCCCCCAACCCCACAGGCCCCCAGTCCGCAACCACAACCCCCCGCTGGCTACCTTCAGCAGCAACAGGGCACGTGGCAGCGGCAAGAGGTGTTTAATGAACTGCGGCGGCAGTGGGAGCAGGACTACCGACTGTCACAGGCGGCGGGCGGATTGCCGTTGCCGTGGGAGAAGTGGCTGCCCCAGTACCAGGGCCTTCTCAACGGACCGCCGCAGCAACAGTGGCAATGGTTGCTGGCGAACAAGCCCCAGGTCCAAGACTGGCTGCCTGGCAAGCAAGGCCAGTGGACGCAGTGGTGGCAGAACTCCCAGCCGGCCCCAGCACCGCCGAAGGTGCCGTACACGCCAGTCAGTGGTAACGTAGCCTGGGGGCGCGGCGACCCCAGGCTGCAGTCCCTGATGGAAATGCTCAGGCCAGCGTAAGAGACAAGAAGATCGAGGACAGGAAGATGATCGGATTCGGCAACACCGGAAGACCCTCGTGGCGGCAGCCGGGGACCACGCCCCCGACCAGCAAGGGCGACGTGAAGCGGATGACGCACGAACAGGCGGTGGCAGGCGGCTGGACCCAACCCCAACCAATCCGCTCGGCGCCGTCGATGGGACAAGCGGGCGGACAGTGGGGCGGGCAGCCGCAGGGCTGGGCCACAGGGCAGGGGTGGGGACAAGGACAAGGCCAACAGCAAGGCGGCTCGCCCGTCTTTCGGCCGGTGCCCCAAGGGCTGATGCCGGAGGGCTACTCGGGCGCCGACCCCCGCAATGCCTGGTTGGCCCAAGGGGGGTTTCAGGCGATGGTGCCACAACCTACCAACGGGGGGCGTCCGTGGGAACAATTGTTCCCGGTTTCAGCAGGACAACCCGCCCAGAATAACCAACAGATTCAGACCTCGATCCAGCCGCAGGGCGTCTACCCCGGTGGCTACGTCAACGCGGCAGGGAACCTCGCCCAGGCCCTTTTGGCCCCGGCTTGGGGCGACGCGGCGGCGGGCCGGGCGATGCCGGGCGTGTCGCTCAGGTCCCCGATGAGCCAGTACGGGATGGGGATTGACTGGGCACGCGGGCTGGGCAATGCGGCGGCGGCCCGCCCTGCGGCGATGCAGCCCCTGGAGATCGCCAACCAGCAGAACATCTTGGCCGGGCAGCAGGCCCGCGAGCAGGAGGCCCTCGGCTGGGGCCGGCTGGGAACGGAGGGTCTTTCCAATTCACTGATGTCCGGCCTCGCGCAGCAGGGGAGCCTCTTGCAGTTGCTCACCCAGCTTACGCGGGGATGGTTTTAGGAGGGGAATGAGACAATGGCGGGATTCATCACCATCAGACCGATCGGCGCCCAGTTCCAGCAGATGCAGTGGAACGCCGATCTGCCCGTGCCCGAGGGTTACGAGGTCGTCAGCATCCAGTCCAATGGGCCAGCAGCGTTCTCGCCCGAGCAGCGGGGACAGTTGCAGGGGATGCAGCAGAACGCACTGACAGCGGTCGACGCGATCCGCCAGGCGATGGCCGCTCCACCTCCTGCCGACTTCGCGCCGCTCACGCCGCAGGCAGGGATGCTCCGCGGGCAGAACGCCGACCTCCAGCAGGCGATCGGCGGGCTCAAGACGATGCCGCTGCCGGAGGCCCAGGCGCAGATGAACATGGCCCGCGGCAACATCATGGCAGGCCGGACGGGGCTGCCGGGACCGCTGGAACTTCCGCCCCACGATCCCTATGCCTACGCTCGGCCGAGTCAGCCAGACCTGGGGCAGAACCAGGGCGTGTTGCCACAGTTGGCGGCGGAAGCGATGGCTGCCAAGAAGGGCCGCGCGGACCAGCAGGCCCAACGCGAACTGGCCTCCCAGCGGATTCAGCAGAAGGCGGCCTTTGACCGGAGTCAGCCCCAGCGGGTGTCGCAGTTCTCGCCGGGTGAGCCCGACGCCTACCGGAACTACATGCTGAAGGCATTAACCGCCAAGGGCCAAGCCAATCGTGGCGAGATGCCGACGGCGTGGCCGGGGGCATGGCGTGGTCCGGTCAACAGTCAAGCCCTCGATCCGGCGGTGGCGAAGGAGAAGATGCTCACGGCCATGAAGGGCGCCAGCGAGCGGTCTAAAACCCGGCAGGGCGTGACCGATCAGCGGCGGATGATGATTACGGCCAGGAAGCAAGGCGTGCCGACCAACGCCATTCCGGCGTGGATGAAGCTGCAGCAGGGCGAGACCGCGACCGAGCAGGAGATGCTGGCGGCCGGGTGGCAGACGCCGGAGGGGATGGCCGCACAGGCCACGCACGCTGACGCGCAGCTTCAGCAGGAGCGAGCCGCGTTGACGTTGCAGGCCCAGAGTTACGGCGAGTTGGCGAAGACGGCGTACACGGGAGGCGACAAGATCAACGGCGACAAGTTTGCCAAGGCATCCGCGGAAGCAACTGCCAAATTGACGCAGATTGGACCACCGCCGGCCGCAAACGCAATGAGCGGCATGGGTCGGGCCAATGTCCCGCCGGCTGGCCCAGCAGGACCGCCGCTACCGCCCCAGGCCACGAGTACGAAGAAACTCTTGGACTTTCAGCGCCAGCCGGAGTTCGCCACGCTACCCACGGCCGCGCAGATTGCAGCGGACCCCACCAAGCAAGCGGAGATCGACAACGTGGCGGCAGAGGCGGCACGGCTGGGGATCACGCAGGAAGACGTGGACGAATATCTGCGATTTGAGTCGGGAAGACTGGGGTCGGAGCCGCAACTCCCCGTCTGGAGCGGAGGCGTTGGGGAAGGATCAGAAACGACCGACCCGGAATACGGCAAACAGGTCGGGGCAAGGCGTCTGTTCAAAGAGAAGCAGAATTACGTCAAGGGGAAGCAGGATTACTGGCTCCGCCTGAAACCCAAGCTGCCCCGCCGTCAGTAGCCCTACCGCCACTTAAGCCGTCAGCGGTATGATCGCCTGTGGTATGGGTTGCCTTCGCCCCAGTCCATGGCAGGTTGGCGGTTAGGTGATGGGGCAGATGGTTCCCACTGCGCCCGTTGTAGCTGTTGACGTTGTAGTTCCTGGACCGTGTTGCTAAAGGCGCTTGGTGCATTAAACGCCTGTTGCATCCGCAGGCGTTGTTGCTCCTGGACCATCTGCTGTTGCACCTGCAACGTCCGCTGCTGATTGGTGAGTTCCTGCTGGCGGTAGTAGAAGTGTAGGCCGCCCAACAGTATGATCACCCACAGAACAGCGGCCACCAGACCCTTAATCTGTTTTGTTGTCATTTGGGGGCCCTTTCTAATTCGTGGCGGATTCCATTGAGAAAAATCTCGTGCTCGCGGAGTTCGGCCTCCTCTCGTTGTTGAGCCGTAGGCCACGGCCCGTATCCCAAATGACTGGTGATCGCCAATATAACCACGATCGCCGCCAACCCGCCCAGCACCGCGCCCCAAAACGACTCCTCTGGGGACCGTTTAGACATAGCGATACCTCCGACTGAAAGCGTCTAAGTTGTGGACAAATACCTCACATTCTAACCACTGTACCAGACCATGGCCTTCCCTGTCAACAACCTGCTGAGATTGCCCCGGCTGGAAGATCTGTTGGGACGCAACCCCTTCGGTGGGGGCGGCAATATGCCGCGCCCACCCGTCGAGATGACGCCCGAGGAGGAGGCGGACTACCTGGGGACGATCATCGGCGCCCTTCAGTACGCGGGCGAGACCCTCGACAAGCCGGGGGCCGCCATCCGCGGACTGCTGGCCGAGCAACCCGAGCAACCCGAGCAACTCCTGAACCTGATCCCCTTCTCCGACACCCTTGGCATCACCGACCCCGCCAAGCGGGTATCGGGCACGCAACTCCTGGAGAAGGCCGGCATCCTGGGCGCAGAAGACCCCAACCAGGACTGGACGGGTCGGCTGGGCCGAGGGGCGGCCGGGCTGGGGACCGAGATCCTCTTGGACCCCCTGAGTCTGCTCTGGGGGCCGGCGGCCATCCTCACGAAGGCCGGCAAGGCGGCACAGGCCGCGGGACGGGCGGCGGGGAAGACGGCTGGACTGGCGGGAAAGGCGGACAAACTCCTGGAGGCGAGCAAGGCTCAGGAACTCCTGATGGGCGTGAACCCGGCCCAACGCGGCGAGGAAATCCGCAAAGGGCTCCGCGGGCTGGGGAGCGTCGGCTTGCCCTTCGGCTTCCAGTGGTTGGCCCCCGAGGCCCGCGTGACCTTCGGCTCGGGCGAGAAGGCGGCCCAGCTCTACGAGTCGGCCTGGTTCAACCCCGTGATGCGGACGCTGCGGGCGTCGTGGGGGCGCGACCTCAAGGGCACCTGGAGGAAGACCGAGCAGATCGCCCGCGAACTGGCCGTGGCCACCGCCAAGAACGTCGAGGCCGTCGCCCAAGACCTGCTGCCCACGATGGACGGTTCGGCCCGCGAGTTGGCCAAGCACTACGACGAGATCAAAGAGTGGGCCACCTTCAACAAGGATTACGACACGGCGGCCGGCTTCGAGCAGGCGATGGCCTACATCGGCCAGAAGAATGAGGCGTTTGGATCCAGCGTCCACGCCACCCGCCAGCAACTCCGCAACCTGTTCCAGGTGCCCTCCAGCGAGATGGACAAGCTGGACGTTGCCGAGAAGCTCACCGACGGCCTTGACGAACTGGTCGCCACGAGCACCAAGCTGACGGCGGACCCGCTCTTCAACAGGTTCCTGGACTTGGGCGGGCAGAGTGCGGAACTGGCCGACCCCTTCGCCGCCCACGCGGCCCGCATGGCGATCCGCAATCCCGCGGTGCGGAAGGAGTACGAGCGGCAGCTTGAGACGCAACTCTTGCAGGTGGGGATGTCCTACGGGCAGCGGCGGCTGCCGGTGCTGGCCAACCTGCCCGGCGGGGCCTACACGATCAACCGCATGGCGATGGACGCCGAGTTGTCGAACACCCTGCCACTGGACGCCGTGGCGGCTGGGACGGCAACGAAGGAGACGACGGCGCGTGCGGCCGATCTCGCCAAGACTGCCGGCCCCCACACGAATGCCGAACTGGAGAATCGTCTCTGGCAGTCCCTTGAGAAGGCCGGCTACGACCCGCTCGCCCGCCCCACCGAGCAACTCCTGGCGGAGCACCCGATCTTAGGTCACGTTGGCGTGAAGATGCCCGATCCGCCAGTACCGGGAAAACTCCCCCCCAAGGCGCCCGAGTTGGTGGAGCAACTCACCGCCGAGCAACTCCAGCAGATTGCCGCCTACGAAAAGCACCTCTGGCCGGCGCTCAGGCGTGAGTACGGCGACGATCTGACGCGGGTGATCGGCTACAAGGACACGAAAGGCGAGATGCTCTCGCTGGAGGCGGGGGCGGCGATGGGCGACAAGGCCGTGCCGCTCACCCTTGGCGAGGTGGCCAACGACATCATGGCCCGCACGCCGGAACTCACCAGGTACATCCGCGGGCTGCCGGAGGACGTGCAGAAGAATGGCCTCTTCAACGGCTCGTGGCTGGGCACTTGGTCCGACTACATGCACCGCATCGCCGACTCGATCGGCAACCTGACCACGATCCACAACGGGCTGGAGAAGCTCGTCACGCGGGTGGGGCTGCGGGAAGTGCCGGGAGCGGCACCGATCCCCGGCCTGAAAGGCACCGCGAAGGAGGCGGTGGGTGGCGGCGGGCTTTCGGTGGCGGACGCCTGGCGGTCCACGATGAACACCAAGGGCTCGTCGGCCCTGACCGAGCGGGGCCTGATGACGTTCCTGAAGAAGCACGCCCAGCAGGTGGGCGACGCGGTGGACTGGTCGGACGCCGACAAGGTGGCCCAGTACGCGACCACGCTGCGGGTGCCGGACTGGACGACGAAGTTCCTCAACGCGGCCGTGGCCGTCCAGCAGCCCGAGGTCATGGGGCCGATCCGGCAGGCCCTGGCCTCCTACACCAAGCTCTGGCGGTTCGGCGTCACGATCCCAAACCCCCAGTTTCAGTCGCGGAACTGGGTCGATGGGCAGTGGCGTGCCTTGAGTCAGAGCGGCCCGAGCACCTTCACGCCGCTGGAGTACGTCCGGGCCTACCGCGACTGGAAGCGGCTGGCGAAGGGCAAGGCCGAGGCCGTCGAGGAGAGTCTGGCCGCCGAGGTCCGCACGATGTACCCGTCGCTCATGGGACACGGGCACGCGGCCGACCTTGGCGAGCAGTACATCGAGGGCGCCATCAAGGACGGCAAGGTCGGCACCACGATCGGCGACCTCTTCAAGCCGTTCGCCAAGGGCTACTACGAAGGGCACACCTGGCGCGAGACGATCTGGGGGAATTGGCTGAGTCCCCTGAACCCGAACATCCGCGGCATGGAGGGGCATGAGCGGATCGCCACGCGGTTGCAACGGGACGCCCGCCAGAACATCTTTGGCGAGGTGGGCGACGTGGCCTACAAGATGGTCGAGGAGGACAACCGCATCCCCATGTACATCGCCCTGCGGCGGAAGGGGCACACCGCGGCCGAGGCCCGCCAGCTTGTCATGGAGACGCAGTACGACTACACGCGGCTCTCGCCGGCCGCCCGCACGATGCGAGATGCGGTGCCGTTTGTGAACTTCATGCAGCAGAACATCCCCTGGCAGCTTGAGCAGCTTGTGAACCACCCCGGCGGCTTGCAGGCGCAGACGCTGCGGGCGAGCAACGTGGCCCGCCAGCAGACGACTGCGGAGGGCTACTCACCCAGCTTCCTCAAGGAGAAGCAGGGCCTTCGCGTGGGTGGCGATGACACCGCGGCCCACGTGGTACGCGAGTTCGGCCTGTCGATCGAGGGTGCCTTGGCGCCGTTCGTGTCGCGGACCTACCGGCCGGACTTCCTGGGCGGCCGGAAGATCATCGGACCCAGCCCGGAGATCGCCAACCGGCTCTTCGCCCAGACCAACCCGATCCTGAGCACGGCCTACAAGCTCATGTCGGGCAAAGACCCCTACACCGGCCGGGAACTGGAGACGATGCACGGCATCGCCGGGTTCGAGGGGTGGCAGGCAACGGTGGCCGAGTCGCTGCCCATCTCCCGCCAGGTCCGCACGGCCATGACCCTGGCCGACGAGCGGAAGCCGTGGATGGTGCGGGCCCTGGACGTGGCCACGGGCATGAAGATCGGCACCTACAACTTCGAGCGGGCACGGGCGCAGGACATCGCCAACGCCCTGAAGGCCGAACTGGCGCGGACCCCCAACGTCCGCACCTACGAGCGGCCCTACGTGCCGGAAGAGGACAAGCCCAACATTACCCCGCGGACGAAGCGGCAACTCGACCTCTACAAAACGGCGATGGAGAAGTTGCAGGAGCAAATCAACGCCGAGAAGAAGAAGCGGGCGGCGGAGAAGACTGGTCTGTAGGCGGGGGGCTGCCGTGCTGCGGCTGGCTCCACAGCCAACCGAAGAAGAGCGCCAACGCCACGCAGACGGCCATAATGGTTTCGGCGCGGCCGAGTTTGGCGAGTTCGTCCTGGTCGAGGAATCTACGTCTGCGTGCCATAACCAGTCCCCCAGAGGTCAGTAAGATGCCCAAGAACACCAAAGTTCACAAGATGTACGAGGCCCTCAAGCGGGAGGGCAAATCTACGGCGTCGGCGGCGAAGATTGCCCAGGCCCGCACGGGGCTGAGCCTGGCTACGGGGAAGCGGCCGAAGAAGAAGGGGCGGTAGTCTCCCCGTCTTCGTCAGTCTCCCGATATCTCAGGTCAAACTCCGCAGCAACCCCGCGTAGGGCGTAGGACCGCACAGTCTCCTCGTATGTGCCGCAGACAAAGACATCGAGGATTGACTCGCTGTTACTTACGGATAGCTCACAAATGAGCCGGTGGCTAGCCCTTTCGACGTATGCCACATGGACGTGGGAACTTTCCATTGACGGCCCCATCCCGACTCGACAGTCCGCGTAACAATCAGGCAGGATGTTGTGCAGCGTCTCCATGCAAAAGGCAACCCGCCACAGCACATCCAATTTTTCTTCCTTTTCTTCTCTCATGTTCATATCTCTTTCCCTTCTCGGCGTAAGCCGTCGTAGCGCCAATAGGCTTTGTACATCCGCCAGAGTTGCCACTTCTTGCCCTCGGCGGTCTTCACGCCCCGCCCCTGCCATTCCTCCCAAATGTCCTTGATCCGCTCCCCCCGCTGGACGCGGTTCCACATCTCGGCGATCAGGTCGCACTCGGCCTGGTCGCGGACCCATTCCTTGACCACCCGCCACGGGCGGCCTTCTTTGCCGGTGGTCGGGCCGAAGACCCGCTTGTAGCCGTAGCGGACCTGGCCGTGGTATTTCAGGCCGTTGTCCTTGCGGTGGCGAAGCCCCCCCTTGGTCCGCTCGGAGATCAGTCCCCGCTCGAACTGCGCGAAGCCGGCGAAGAGGGTGATCATGAACTGGGCCATCGCCCCCTGCATGTCCAAGGCCGTCCCTCCGCCCCAGTCGAGGATGCACACGGCCACGCCGATCCCCGAGAAGTGGTCCAGCGTCTGGAGCATGTCGATCGTGCGGCGGCCCAGGCGATCGAGCTTCCACACCAGCAGCCGGTCGCCGGGCTGGACGACGTCCATCAGCTTGCGGGCGGCGGGGCGGGAGGAAAAGGCTTTCATGCCGCTGGTGGCGTCGTCGGTGAAGCAGCCCCCCCACTCCTCGCCCACCCGCTCGCAGTGGGTTTTGAGATCGGCCTCCTGCATCTCGCAAGACTTGTCCTGCTTGTTGGTGCTGGCGCGGACGTAGGCGTAGGTCTTAGCCATCTTGCAATCTCCTCCTTTCATGGTATACTGGTTTTCATGGAAGAACTACCTTTTGTGTCGTGTCTGTGCATCGCCGGGAAGAGTGCCTTTAATCTGGACCACCTGCTGCCCCAGGCGGCGACGGCGTTCCAGGAACAGACCTACTCCGCCGATCGGCGAGAATTGATCGTCGTGTGGGAACCAGACCGCGGCCATTCCCGTGAGATTAAAGGCTTGCGGGAGAATGTCCGCCCCGTCGCCGTCGCTGGCATCCACTCGCTGGGCCACCTCCGCAACGTCTCGCTGGACCACGCCAAGGGCGACCTCATGTGCCAGTGGGACAGCGACGACTGGTTCCACCCGACGTACATCGAGAAGATGGTCGAGCGACAGCGGCAGCGGCCGGAGTTGCCGCTGTTTCTCAAACGGCAGTTGTGCTACTCCTTCAACATCGACACGGCCTTCGTCCGCGAGTACGACCACACCTTCATCCACGGGGCCAACCTCTACCCCCGCAGCGAGCACCGCTACCCAGACCAGGGACGCGAAGAGGATACGGTCTTCCTCTGCAACTGGCCCGAGCGTTGGATCTACAACAACGACCCCAACCTCTACCTCCGTCTGGAGCACGGGGACAACACATGGCCCCCAGAGCACATCTTGGGCGAGTACGGTGAGCCGTGGGCCTTGGGTGGGTGGCACCTCTGCGACGAGCATCGGGAGTATCTCCGGGGTGTGTTAAGGGAAAACTACGGGGCGCTACTTTCTCGGTCGTAGGTGGGGGCCGGTGTGTGCGTCTACCGCAGCAGGCTCCGCGCGGCGGCAACCAGGGAGTATCAGCCCAGCAAGCCGCGCTCGCGCAAGTCACGCAATCTCGCGGCGAGCGCATTGGCCTGGCCGACAGTCATACGCCACGTCACGGGACGGCCCGACGCATCGCAGAGGCCGGACGGGATTTCGACGATTTGTTGCGCGACTTCCTCTTTCGCGTTTCGGTTCAGCGTGTCCAACACATCATTCTCGTTCGTTTTCATCATCACTACTCCCTAGCCTCCGACTCACTCAGTCGGCGAGTTGGCGAGTCACTCGCTCGCCTCTTCATCGCGTCACTCGTTGTGCGGCCCTGGGTGGGCCGCGTACCGCCCCGATCCGCTCTTGCCGGCGGGCCTCGGGGCCAGAGCCCGCTCCGCCGCGTACTCTACATCATCGTCTCATCATAGCCAGCCTCGACCAGCCCGCACCAATACTTGACTTCGTCGTAGGGCGAGTCAAACGTACTATGCCCCCGCATGTCGGCCGCCTCCTCAAGCGACATGACACCGTAGAGGTATCGTGGGCTCTCGGAATCGGGCATCCCCAGTTGTAGCAGCACCCCCCCGGACTCCTTCTGTTCCTCCCTCGCTGCTTGGTAATCACTAAATGTTCTCATACGCATCTCCTCGTGTGTTGAAAAAGACGGCCAGCCGCTGGGGACGAGGTGACTCACTGCGCCCCCAGCGGCGTTCACGGAACCCCTTCCGTCAGGCCGTCGTTATTCGTACCACGCCCGCAGCATCCAACTCAGTCGGCTACACGTATCACGGTCGGCGGGGCGGCCGGCAGCGATAGCCGAGAGTTCGCTGTCACAGGCACACAGCAGGTTCTCTAAGGACTCGGTTTCGTCGGCATCGTATGAGTTCTTGCACTTCTCGCAGGTAACGTCTGTGGGCGTATGTCGGCGAATCCGCCCGTTCACAATGTTGGCCTCGGGCATCAGGTATTGAAAATGGCCGCACTCGGGACACTCCCAGCCAAATGCCGTCGAGAGAATCACGCCGTCTGTGTTAGGCATTTTGTCCCGCCTCTCCCATGCAGGCCGCCGCCAACCGCCGAATATCTCCGACCGCACAGAGAAGTGCAGCCATCTGCTGTTGCGTGCCAGAGAGTTTAGCCGTGAGATCCTCGATGGTTGCAGCAGCCGCCAACGACATTTCTGAGTCGTGTTCACGCAACTCGACCAACAATGCTTCTGGCGGCAGGTCACGACAAAGGCTGCACACGTAATCTGGCCCACATATAAAGCATGTCTTTGCCTCCATACTTACACCTCCTTCAAAAGTTCTTCCCACTCGGCACGATCAATGCCGGTGTGCTTGTTGACAAATTCCCACACGCCCTCGGCGTTGAGGTTCCACTTCCTGTTGAGGTAGGCGCAGAGGCCCACCGCTTTTCGTGAGTCCGCCGTAGCGACGATCATCTTAGCCAACTCGCCGAGCTTCATGGCCTTGCTCCCTCTGGTTGGATCAGTTAAGCGTTTTATCCGCACCCCTTCCGTCAGGCCGTCATGTCTCTCCATTATCTCGTTTCCATGATTCCCAATCATCGAGCCATTGTGTTAGATTCTCGGCCAACCGACGGATATTTCGGCTGGCGTCGAACCAGGAACATCAGCACATGGTATGCCGTGATCCTCGGGCGGCACGTCCACGTCGTCGAAGAGGTCTTGCTGGCCGCTGAGGCAGTCCAGCCCGGTGAAGAGGGGGCGCTGGGTCATGCCTCACCCCCTTCACAAATGCGACCGTAGGCGTCGCCGATGGTAAGCCCCTCGGCGTACCAGCAGCGCAGCACGTCGTCGGATGGTCGGGAGCGCCACAGATGCGGACTCTTCTGAAGCTCTCTGCCGAACTGCTGGAGCCAGTCCAGCCGTTTCTCCCACTCACGGCGAGTTTGGTATTCGCTGAGTGATTCGCAAGGGCGATCGGTAATCATTCCTCACCCCCCTCCGCTTTGGCGATGGCGGCAGAGGCCAGCCGGAACGTCCGCTCGGTAGCTGGGTAAACGCAACAATCTGCGAAGTACCACATCGCCTTGCACGCCTCCAGCAACTCCGGCGCGGCGGAGATCAGGTGGGCGATTGCCTCTGCTTCGTCGAGGCTGCGAAACAACCCATAGGGGACGCCAGCCACCTCGTACCGACCGCGCGGAACGCCAGCCACCTCGTACCGACTGTCCATGACGATCAACGCGTGTTGCTGAGCGGGGAAGGCCCGCCACTTGTCCAGGAGATAGTCGCGGTTGTACTTTTCAACCGACCAGGTCTGCTCTTCGCTCATACCTCACCTCCTTCCGCCTTGCGAACCGTGTCGGCCGCGTGGCGGATAATCACGGCCATGTCCTCGGGTGAAAGCTCTTCCTCCACCACCACGACGCGCAGGAGGTTGCGGCACGCTTGCAGCAACTCAGGCGCCGCGGAAATCAGGCGGGCGTTGGCTCGATCCTGCTGAGATGGAGTACCCGAATCGGAATCGCCCCTAGGATTGATGAAGGCAACGCCGCAGTAGTTTGGGGCATCAATACTAATCGTCTTTCCCCAGTAAATAGGAACCCACGGTCCCGGTCTGTGTTGCACCTTCATACCGTCACCTCCTGCCTGTGCTTTGCCAACTGCCGCTCCATTTGGTCGAGCAGCCGGCGGACTGAGTAGCTGTTGCCGATCCAGCCCCAATCGGCTGACTCTGGCGGCAAGGGGGCAGTCTTCATGTTGCCGCCAGTCTCACTGTACCAGATTTGGTCCGCACGTGCCGCATAGGCGATGGCCAGGGCCCAGCCGTCGCGGAAGACAACGGCCTTGAAGCGATCGACCAGGGCTTGTTCCAGCCGCTCCACGTCGTTGCTGGTGGCGACAATGACAAGCTGGCGGCAGGCAAGCTGCCGCTCGAAGGCGTCCTTGCAGAACCGCTGGCACTGGGGGCTGAGGAACTCCAGTTCCTCGATCAAGAGGACGTGCCAGCCGCCAGGGGCGCGGTAACGGAAGGGTGACTCCGGGCCAAACAGGCGGCGGGCCTCGCCCACGTCGAACTCGGACCCGCTTACGACGTGGACGGTCTCCCACCACGGGTCTTCGTAGGCCCCCAACTCGCGGGCCAGGGCGAAGGCGGCCGAGGTCTTGCCGCAGCCAGTGGGGCCGTAGAAGAGCCAGCACCGCGGATACGGACTGGCGGCAAACGCCCTCAGTTCTTCGAGGGGCTGTCCCACGACCTCGTCGAGCGTCGTGGGGCGGTACTTTTCGTGAAGGGTCATTGGGTTCACCTTGGGGTTACAGAAACGCTTACCGCCGTACCGCCCTGCACCCACGCAGGGCGGCGCAGTGGGGAGCGTCACGCAAGAGTCTGGAAATACTCGGCCAGGGCTTCTCTCGCTAAAGCATCAACCGCTTCCGCCTCAGCCGCAGTGTGCAGCCAGGTTGGCGGATGATCCACGTCCCAGTCAGTGTCCGTATCAACCTCGACGGTAACACTTGAGCGTGCATCCCCATAAACCACAGACACACGATAGGTATCGCTGTCGCAACCCAGTCCGATCACGACAGCCCCGTTCGCAGCGAAGTAGTTGATCTCGCTCATCTTTACGCTCCCAGCCCAGCCATTGTGCAGGCAATCTCGAAGGCCCGTTCCTTCGTCGCGGCCCCAGGGCCGTCGATCACGTTCAAGAAGCGGTTCTCCCGGGCACGGGTCTGGTCGCCCTTGCCCCGCAGCTTCTTGTGGTCGATCACGTGGCTGATGCCGTTGTAGGTGGCCCACCAGGTGCCCTTGATAGACGGAATCTGCTGCGAGGGCTCGATCCACAGGGCGTGGAAGACCCCATTGAGCAGCTTTTCACGGGCCTGTCCGCCCTTGGCCTCATCCTTGGGTGGCGGGAAGACTTCGTTCAGGTACGTGAAGAGGTCGCCTTGGCTGCACTGGCGGGTGGCCAACAGTTGCGCTTGCTCGCTGTAGAGCGTGAAAGCCTTGTCGAATTGGCTGAGGTACTGCCGGGCAACCGCCAGCTTGCCCTTGATGTCGCCTGTGTGGCTGATGGTCAACAGGCGCTTGGCCCCCGTGATGTCCTGTCGGACGGCCAAGCGGAAGGTGTTGGCGCAGACTACGCGGACACTGGTGGGCAGGCAGTGGATGGCGGCCGTGCCATCGTGGCTTGTCGAGAACATTATGTACCGCAGCAGGGCGTCACCGTCGGCCACGGGGTCTACTGACGGCATCCGCGCCAGCAGGGCGACGATCCGGCCGCCACGCAGGGCCATGGCGGACTCGTACCGCATGATGCCGTCCTGCAAGAGGCTGTCCATGAAGCTGAACGCCTCATGGTTCTGCACCACCTGGTACTTCTCTGTGACGACACCCAGGATGTCGCGGGTGTCTTGTCGCACCGTGGCGTACTGCCCGGGCACCAGGGTTCCGTCGGCCAAGAAGACCGGCTCCTTGTCCACCAGCCAGCCAAGATGGCCAAGGCGCGTAGTTGTCTCGCTGTCTGGGGCCTGTTGACCGCCGGGGTCAAAGATCACGCCCAGGTCATGCCACGCGGGGCGGTTGGCGTACATTGCCTCGACGATTTCGCGGCCGTCGATCGTCTGAATTGAGAGTTCGTGGGCCATGGTAGGTCTCCTTGGGGGTTAAGTGGGGAAATAGTTGCAAAGTGGCGGGAATCCGGGGTCGGCAGCGTAGATAGCTGCTTTCAACCCGGCCACTAGCTCGCGGTACTTCTCGGGGGCCGTGACCTCATCCAAGTCGCTGTCGGTGGATAGCTGATGCAAACAGGCTTGACATACCCCCAGCAAAGCTGGGCTGGCGGCAATCAACCGGGCATTATCCAGGGCGGCCTGATCGTCCACGGTCATCGACAATTCGCCGGGACCACAAACGTCGGCCACGGCGCCGTAGCGGCCCTGCAAGGTTTGGGGGTCAGTCGCAACACAGTATAGCCGGCCGAAGTCTCTGGCGGCACCATGTTGCTTTACTACAATCCATGGTCCTGGTGTGTGCATAGGGCACCTCCGGGGTTAGGGAGTTCAAGATACCAAAAGGCCCCCAGCCGGATGCGAGCCCGGCTTACGCTGAGGGGGGCAGGGACGCTAGCAGGAACGGCACAAAGCGGCGATCCTCTGCGCGTCAGTACGTAGGTCTTTCAAGCGACCCTCCATCTTGTCGGCTATTACCCTCTGGCGGGCCACCTTCGTCTGCCACTCCGCCTCATCCTTCTTGAGGGCCTCCACGTGCTCTTGCCCGCGGCGGGCCTCTTGCATGGTTGACTCAAGGGGTAAAGGCCAGCTTATGTCGTCGCGGATGTTGGCCTCTACCCACGGCACTGTACCAGCTAGGATGTCGGCAAGATAGCTATTGCGGGGCAGGGCCTCGACAAACGCCCGGTAGTGCGCAATCTCTTCGGTCTTCGTCATGGTAGGTCTCCTTTAGGGTTATCCGGGTTCGCCTACATGGCGTTCCGGTCGTGGTTATCCGGGTTCTCTGGCGGCACGCTCTGGCGGCACACCACTGGAGGGGGGCCGATGTCGAATCCTGCCCAGCGGTTGGCCGCCGACACGTCCACGAGGTAGTTCACTAGCCGGTGCCACCAGGTGCGGCCCTGGCGGTACTCCCAGCCAAAGGGGCTGCGGATGAAGCGGCTAAGGACCAGCGCGGCCCCCATCCGCAGCCAGAAGCGGAATGCACTCATAGGGCTCCTAGGGAACGGGAACGTAGGCGACGGGTTGCCACCCTAACCTGGATTCCCAATTGATGTCGGAATGGGCCAGGGTGTAATGCATTTTGCCGTAGACTGGCCCACGCCAGACTGTGACCGGGGCTTGCGCCGCTTGGGCCAGCTCTTCTGCACGGTCTAGGTGGGCTGGTAACGCCAGCCGTAAGATAGTTTTCATGGTAGTCTCCTTAGGGGTGAAAGCAACCAGGGATACGCCACCTACAGTGGCGTATGCCCTGGGGGCTTGCACTTAGGCCGCGGCCTTGGCGGCCTTGCCGATAGCCTCTGCCGCGGCGATAGCGTCGGCGTGCTTGGCAACGTAATCGGCAATGGCTGGGGCAACGGCCAAGAGGCGCTGCCATTGCGAGGCGTAGAGGGCTACCGGCCAGCGGCTGGTAAGGCCGTACACGCAGACGGTGCCACGTTCCGGGTTCATCCCCACTTCCAGCTTGCCGCCCCCACCATTACTGGCGGCAAGCATTTCAGCGGCCTGTTGGGGCGTGAGCTTCCCCGTGCGGACCCGCTCTAGGATGTCCACCGGGTTGACGGTCGGTCCGGAGGCCAGCTTGACCCGGTTTGTAACGACGCTTTTGCGCTCCTCAGCGGGAGCAGATTGGGAAGCCTGGAAACGGGCAGCAGCTTCAGCGATAGAAGCCATAAAGCACCTATTGGGGTAAAGGGTAGACAGAAACCAGGGAGGGGCTGAGTACAGCCAGCCCCTGGTGGCTGTCTAGCGCTCACGGCTACCAGCATAGGCCCGGTTGGCGGCGCCAGGGGTGTAGCCCCGCCGCTGTAGCCCGTAGTGTAGCACAGCGCGGGCGGCCTGTTGCGACAGCCAGTTAAGCTTGTCGCGCTGCGCCTTGTCCCACCGCTCAGCGAGGGTAGTTTCCTCGGCGTGGAGCGCGATCGGGTCAAGCGTGGACGTGCCCGCGAGGGTACGGTCCAGAGCGGTTTGGACGCGAGCTAGCTTGCGCCTGAGCGAGAGGCCGGTGAGAGAGGCGAGGTACAGTTCGGTCGGAGTCACGAGGTCACCTGGGGGTTTGGAGTTTTCGGGGTCGCGACCAGCATAGCACGTTTCCGGCCAGGCCGTCAATCGCAGCCCCAACGTTATTTCGCCGGCGGTCAATCGAGTGGGGATAAACACCCCCCGAACTTAAGTCGGTTCGCCGAAACGAGTTACGACGGCCGAGGACGAAGCAACAGCCCAACTTAACACGTGTCGCAAGTCGTTGGCACAAAAGGACTTAGGGCGGGAAAAATCGTTGTCAGGGTGCGAAAAACTCGCCAGATTTGCCAAGTCGAGCTGACGAAAATACCAGACGGACCGCCCTGCAACGACCGCCCCTCTCCCCAGGAAGCGCCCGCTCCCGCATCAGCCCCCTCCATGAGAACCACCCATAGAGCCATGACACACACACAGAGAGAGCCAAGGAACAGAGGGGGAAGAGGTAAAGGGAAGAGGGAGGACAGAGGGGGATACGCCAAGGCCAGCAAGACACTGGCCAGGGGCCAGGGCCAAGAGGAAAGAGGGAAGACGCCCACAGAGGCAGAGGATTGTGGTAAACCACAAAGATAAGTGGGGAAACCACACAGAGGAGGGGTTGAATCGGGTTGCTCTTTGTGGTAAACCACAATCAAGATCGCGGAACGACCGGAGCGCCGAAAAAATCGCCTCTCCGTGGACCGCTGGCGGCAGGCTGGCAGCCTGGGAACGAGGGTGGCAAGCAGCAGCAGGCGTGCAGCCTGGCGTGCAGCCTGGCGGGCTGGGCGGCAGCCACCCCCGGGGCGCCCCCAACGGGCAGGCCGGTCTGTATGTGGTACCAATTCTCGGCCCCAGAGTTTTGTTTTTGAGGCATCCCATTGCATTTCCGCCTTTGCCTTCTTGCTTGCTCCCCGTTCCGCTTGTCCTTGGTTTGTTCTTCCCCTCTCTTTTGACGTAGCCTTGGCTGGAATATGTCATGATTTCCGTTCTACGGCGTAGGCGTGTGGGACGGGGGTATAGTCGGGCAAGTCGGGGTCGGGTTGATCTGTGGGGGCGAGTTGGTTTTTTTCCAGGAAGTCGGTGGAAAAACCGGCGCAGAAGTTGACGCAGGCGACGATGCGTTGGGCGTCTTCGGCGGAGTAGGTGTAGGGGTCGCTGAGGACGGTGTTCCCGTCGGCGTGGCGGACGATTACGGATTCATCTTCTTGGGTAATGGCGTACCAGGGTTCGGGTGAGTGTGGTTCGGTGTTGGGTGTCTGTGTGTCCATGGTTTAGTAGATGGCGATAGGGGGGTTTCGTGGTGGGGTATAGTGGTTACACGTGGGGCACAGGCCGCCGATCACTCGCAGGGCGACCATGCCGGAGCGTTTGAGGCAGCGGTGGATGATGTCTGCCTGAAAGTCGCGGAAATGGATTGCCAGATCGGCGAACTGCTGTTTGCCGTTTCGGTCGAGGTTCCCCATTGACCGATGCGCCTGCCGCAGGTCGACCTGGAACCTGGCGAGGGCGGCCTGGTAGGTACGGGTTGCCTGGCGGACGGACTTTTCGGCGGCGTCGAGCTGATCGAGGCTGGTTTGCGCGGCCAGCAGGTCGTCGGCGTAAGACTTAATGATCGCCTGGATCAGTCCGTTGGCGGGGTCGTCCACCGGTTGCACGCCCCGCTCCTGGTGGAAGGCGCGGTGGATTGCCGCGCGGCGGGCCTCTTGTTCGGCGTCCAGGTCAAATCCGTTCTTCATCGCAACAACTCCTTTGTTCAATCGCTGTGCGGCGTCTCCGATGTTTCGGTGCTGTGCCCCAAACCGTTACCCAGCCAACGCCGCCACACTGCGTACAGACTTCGTTCCCCACGTCGGGGGCGGTGCTGAACGAGCCTGTGCTGACCACGGCGTCTTTCCCGCCACACGTCGGGCATAGCTCGGCGTCTATCGTGGTGCTGACGCGGTGTGTCATGGGGCTAAGCGTGCATTCGTACTGGTAAAACGGCGAGCGGTATGATTGGCATTGACCTCTTGCCACTGAGCGCGGGCAGACAGCCGCTCATAGCAGTCCGCGCAGTAGACGTCCTTTACGGGTCGGCCGGTTGCGGGGTTGCGGAAGTAGCACTCGGCCCGCGGGATGCGGCGGTGGCAGTCGCAGCAGGTCTCCGTGTCGGCCATCAGAACAGCATCCGGTGGTTTGTGGGCTTCAGGCAGTGGCGTGAAAACCAGATCCGTTCTCGGTGGCGATTGGTCATGCCCGCGCCCCCTTGGTTTCCGTACCCGCCCTGCGGCTTCCAAGCGAAGCACTCCCAATCCGGCGGCATATTGTGCTCGCCTTCGTACCCGCACAAGGCAATCCGCACGAGCGGGTCGTTGCCGTGTTCGATGGCCCACTCCCGCACGGCGTGGGCAACGCTCAGGTCTTCGCAGCGGTAGATGTCGTTATCACGGCCAGCTTCGGATGAGTATGGTGGGTCAAGGAAGACGGCCGTCAGGCCGTTGTGGATCGTGACGCTTGGCCCGAGTACCCGCGACCAGTCGCCGCAAGCAACGCGGACATTACGGAGCCGGTCGCAGAGTGCTTGCATCCACTGCCGCAGGACTTCGCCGCGGCGGGCACATTCGCCCTTGCCCGCGTCGCCAAGGTGCGGTAGCTTCTTGTGGACGCCCATGCCTGCGTCACCGAGGTGCGGGAGCTGTTTGTGGACGCCCATGCCGGCGTTGCCAAGGTGCGGGAGCTTCCCGCCGTGCTCTGGGTCGCGGACGTTGATGCCGCGTCCCGCATTGTCCGGCGAGCCCTCGCCGTGCCACTCGCCTGCACACCACCCGCACCCGATCCAGGCACACTGGCCCCAGCACCACCAGGCGGCCGTCTTCACGTCGAAGAATTCAGGGTCGCTCTTCATGCGCTCAAGGAAGGCCGCCTTGCGGTCAGCCGTCACGAGCCACTTGTGGCGCGCCTCGAGGTCCACCTCCATGACCGGCCAATTCATGGCGGCAGCTACGCCATCGGGGTCCGCATTCACGGCCCGCCAGAAATTGGGAACGAAGCCGTCGAGGTCGTTAATCGTCTCGGTGCCGTCGAACGGCTCGGGGCGTGCCAGGAGGATCGCATTGCTGCCGAAGAACGGATCGACGACATTCCGCACGTCGCCGAAGCGCCGCCAGACTTCCGCGGCCACGCGGCTCTTTCCGCCGAAGTACGGGTACGGTGCCTTCAGTGTCGGAGCGTCCGTGCTCACTTCGTTTCCGCCGCCTCCTTGTGTCGCTGGTCTACTTCCCAGCGCACGCAGCCGAAGTCGGATCGTACTTGCAATAGCACTGTGTCGCTCCGCCCGGCGCGAATCTGCTGGACCCGCGTCCCGCGGTGGCCGTTGTGCCACACGCACGAGCCCCAGCCGTCCGCATCGTCACCGTAGTGGTAGTACCAGTGGCAGGTGTTGCAGGTGTTCATTTCGCCTCCGTTTCCTGCTTCCAGCGTTCGGCCGCCCGGACCTTTGAGGTCTCCCAGGCTCGACACGCGCGGGGGCATCGCGTGCAAATGCACAGCCAGGATTCACCGCTATGCGCGTACTTCGCTGCCGCGCCGCAGGACGGGCAGGGCGTGAGTTTGACGGCCGGACTCTCCCACTCGCGGCAGCCAGCCAGCAACAGTAGAGCAATCAGGGCTATGGTCAGGATACGAGCGTACATTGGTACTCACTCCGCCGGTATGAGGCTGTCGATCTTGCTCTCCACGATCGCGGCTTTCGCCTCGTCGCTCAACGTCGCCAGCACAGCGGCACGCACGGCCGGCGGGCTTTGCAGCCCGATCTTGCGGATCGCAGCCTCGATTGCAAGCCTTAGCACCTCGTCCATTTTCTCAATCCTCCATCGTGAAAGGTAACGTTCCAAAGTATCCATTGCCGCTGCATATCCGGGCAGCGGCTCTCCGGTTTTCGTGAACGCCGCGTTCCACCAAAACAGCGGTCCGGCCGCGCCCAGCCGCCGCACCTCGTCAAGATCCGTGACCAATCGCTCGCGCGGCAAAAACGCCCAGTCGCCCAAGTTATTGCCTTTGACTGAATGCGTGGCGAAAATCAGCGGCTGCTCGATGAGCGCGCGGCCAGCCATTTCCGCGCGGGCCGCATTGACGTACACTGCCGCGGGCGCCTCGGTGGCACTCGCCATGCGCCAGCCGCAGATAATTGGGTCGCTTGGCTGGGCGCACCAGGTCGGCTCGACCCACACCTTGAGGTTCCAGCCGAGCCACCTGAAGCAGTTGCGCACGGCGCGGTGCGTAACGTCGGCCGCAAAGCGGGCGCGGGCGAACCATTCCGGCGACTCGTCCGGATCGCTGCCGCCGATCGCCCGGCTGATTTCGCCCGGCAGCGCGGCCGGCAGCTGCTCGCCGTCGAGATTGAGCGCGTACATGTTTGGCGCGCGGCGGAGGTGGCCGAGCCAGCCGTCGCGGCCGATGAGAATGTCCAACAGAAACAGGATCCGCGCTTCGATCAGCCGGCCGTTGAGGCAGTGTGCGCCGCCGATGGGATAGCTTGAGGCCATGCGGTACGCGCGCCCGCCACCGAATACCTCCGGCTCGGACGCGAGCGCGAGGTCTCTGGCGACCTTGCCGTACTGACCCGAGTCGACGTTCCAGACCAAGCGCGCGCCGTATCGTTCGGCGACCTCGGCATCCGCCGGCAACCCGCGCGAACGGTCGGCGACAAAGAACCCGTGCGCGTACCAGTGCGAACACCACGGCCCCCAGTCCGCAACGTGCTGCCAGTCGGCCCGCAGCGTCTGGCCATCCGCCCAGCGCGAGCCGCAGTCGTGCCGGTGAACGGGGAGAAACGGCTCCGTCTGCGTGTTGTGGCCCACGTCCAGATTCATGGCCGCGATCTGGTCGAGCCGCTGGATGATTCGCAGCGACAGTTGTCCGCTGTCAAAAAGGTAGTAGAGGTCGATTGCTTCGCGTGTGCTCATGTGTTGTCCTCCATCCTCTCGGCCGCCTTAAGCAACCATGCTGCCAATGTCCGAGCCTGCGCGGCGGTCAGACCGGGGTATCCATCAGTGTCGAACACCACTTGCAGCGAGCGCTCATCATCGGCGCGCGCTACTTCGGCCGTCAGATAGTTGCTGCCGTCCTCCCACGCAATCCGGTTCTTGTTCTTGCTTACTTGTCGCATGTTTCATTCTTCCTTTCGCGCTTGTTGGCGGCGCGGCGTTCGTCGTCGGTCATGTTTCAGTTCGCCCTTTCTCGATTGCCTCTTTGACCGCCTTTGCCAACGCCCAGCCCATCGCCAGCGGAACGCCGTTGGCAACGGCGAGAACTTTCGCTTGAACCGTGAATGGCGGCAACTCGAAGTCTTCCGGCAGCCCTTGCAGTTTTTTCACGGCGGCAAAGCCCTCCGCGCTGCGTTTCGTGCCGAGCGCAAGCGCGTCGCGGTTGGCGTCGACGACTCGGCCCGACCGAAGCCGCTTTGGCTTACCAGAGGCTCCCAGTGCCACCGGAACCGCGACGCGCCCGGCTCCCGTGGCCGCATAGTCAAACGCCACTGCTTCAAGTGCTACGGTCTCGATCATAAGCACCTTATACCGTGCGCCCCTTACTCCGAACGTCCACCGCCTGACTCGGTTCTGCGATTCACCGAGCTGTCGATTGTTCAAGAGCGTTGACCAGGTGGCGTATCCCGCGACTACAGGCAGAGGCGCATCGGGCACGTTTTCCATCAGCCACCACTCAGGCTGCGACTCAAGGCACACCCGCTCAAACTCGGGTATCAGGTTGCCGAACTTCGGCTCGTAACCGTTGTGGCGGACCATATGGGCCAAACGCGAAAAGCATTGACATGGGGGTCCGCCGATCAGCCCACCGAACTTTCCCGCGGGCGGATGGAAGCGGCGGATGTCGCCGCCCCACAGTACGTCGGGACCGCGAACGACGCAGAAGCCCTCTTCCTCGAAGGCCCTTCCCAGGAGGTCTATTCCTGGAAATACCGAGAGGATCAATGGACTGCTCATACACTTTCCCCTTTCTTCTGTGGCATTGCCGTGCTATAATGTTCAGACAAAAGGAGGTACAAGTCATGCCGAAGGGAGTCTATCAACGCAAGCCGCGTCCAGCGAAGACCTATCCAGAGGAACTCGTCTCCCAGGTAAAGCGTCTTTATGGCCAAGGAATGACGCAAAGCCAATTGGCGATCGCTCTGGGACTCACGCAGAAGATTGTTTGGCGTCTGATGAAGCACCACGGAATCAAAAGCAGGGCACCGGTTCAGCGTGTGCCGGTGCGCGGAGCGTTTCATGCTCACTGGAAGGGTAACAAAGCGAGTTACAAAGCCTTCCACATGCGACTGTATGCCCTGCGCGGTGCCCCGATGCTGTGCGATGTATGTCGCACGACCGATCCACAGAGACGATACGATTGGGCTAACATGACTGGCCGGTACGAAGACCCGGATGACTACGCGCGCCTGTGCCGTCAGTGCCACCGCCAGTATGACGATAAGCGTCGCGGAAAGGCACCTAATGAAGGGCAAGATGTGACGCCAATCGTTGTGTGTGCCCTTCGGTCGCAAGGCCTCTCGATCAACGAGATTGCCCGTCGGTTGGGCACATCTTGGCCCACCGTTCGGAAGCACATCCCGGAATAGCAGGCCGATCCCCGGAAAGAGACTCAGCACCAGCATCAGTTCACCCTTTCGCTATACGCCGCCCGCACCGCTCGCCGGTAGGGCGGCTCTGGTTCGTCGAACAAACACCCCTCGCAGTCGTCGACCAGCGGCGCGC
>ERZ1292629.151-Hain-H43-01um-R1-151-length-71258-cov-7_pt1 | contig 71258 bp, 90 predicted proteins | sample MGYA00564399_ERZ1292629 | MGnify/ENA primary metagenome ERZ1292629 (study PRJEB36523, sample SAMEA6512636) | groundwater metagenome | collected 2019-01-08 | study: AquaDiva: Metagenomics assemblies of 32 groundwater samples
ATGGGTATACGGCAATGCAAGGGTATACGGCAATGCAAGGGTATCCGGCAATGCATGGGAGAAAACTCCATTATTTTTGAAAGGCACGAGATTTGGAATTTCTGTATCGTCCAAAACAACCATATCAATAGGTTGCAAGACCGAAACACCAGCGGAATGGGAAAAGACCTTGCATCAAGAATGCAAAAAATATGGTCTTACAAAAGCGGAAGAATCTGAATATAGAATGCTAATTAAGTGTGCTACGGACTGGATGCAAGAGTTTATTAAATAGGGGCGAATTATGTCGTGCAAAATAAGAAGAGGCTGGAGGATATTCACGATTTTGGGGCTTTCTGTGATCGCATGGATAATTTTAATTCTGGCAGCGATCGGAGGCTATTTTCTATGGGCGAGATAAATATTTCGAACAATTTAACATAAGGAGGATATTATGGATTTCAAATTTGAACTTGGTATAACTGTAGAAGATACAATCAGCGGTTTCAGGGGGGTTATCACGCGCAGAACACAATGGCTTAATAATTGTAATACTTATGGCGTACAGCCCCGCGAGCTTGATAAAAATGGGAATGTTCGGGATTGTGGCAATTTTGATGAGCCACAGCTTAAAATGGTAGCGCAAAAAAAAGCCGCTTTACCTTTTTGGGTATTAAAATGACCGCTATATTAAAACCTCGCATCGATCTTGAACACCGGACGCCACTCCAGGACTTCATCCCTCTATCAACACCGTATTTGGTGTTTCTGGATCCCTCGAGCAAGTGCAATGCGAAATGTAAATGGTGCCCCACCGGCGCCGGTGCAACGCAACGTTTCCAAAAGCCTCAATTAATGGAGTTTGGACTATTTAAAAAAATCATACAAAACTTGGTAGAATTCCCGGAAGAGATAAAAACATTGCGTCTCTACATGATGGGGGAACCTCTTTTGAATCCGAAACTTGCCGATATGGTAACAATTGCAAAGGTTTCCACTGGTGCCAGCATTGACACCACTACAAACGGCAAATTGTTGACTTGGAAACGAGGGGTTGATCTTATAAATGCAGGACTGGATAAAATTTTCATTTCTATCCCGAATGATTACAGTGAGGAACTGCGGGATAACGTGGGATATTTTTTCCAAAATAGTAGAAGATATCATTGCGAAGTTTTTGTAAAGATAATTGGAGATGGAATGTCTGAGCCTGAAAAAGACAACTTCAATAGGGATTTCTATAATATTTCCGACAGAATATTCATTGAAAATCTTGTTCCGTGCTGGCCGAATTTCAATCCTAAAGGCATAAAATATGGGAATATAGGTATCTACGGCAACGCACTCACATCAGTACAAACCTGCCCATACATATTCTATTCCATAGCAATCAATTCCGATGGCTTGGTAAGTCTTTGTTTCCTGGATTGGAATCGTCAATTGTTACTCGGAGATCTGAGAAAAGAAAATCTTGTTGATATCTGGAATAGCAAATTATTAAGAGATTATCGAATTTGGCATCTATCTTTTGGTAGAAAAATATTAAGATCTTGTGAGAATTGCAAACAACTTGTCTATGGTCTACCTGATGATATTGACGCCTATGCAAAAGAAATCATGGAGAGAATAACATGACTCCCGAACAACAAGCAGCCTACATAATGGCGCAAGCAGCAGCGTTGATAGCAGAATGCCTTGGAATGCAAGCCGAGAATATGCAACGATCTCATAGAGGAGAATCAATGGCATATACTTATGAATCATTTACTGAGGCGATTGACCGATATGGATGTTCACATAATAATGTATTACTTTTCTTTAGGGGTTAACAATGACCGGACCGAGGAAAATCAATAAGCCCCTGGTGCTCTATGGTAAGGGTAAACTTGGAATGCTGGCAGCGGAGATTTTCAAAAAGATGGGGATACCCTTTGATCACATCGATAGTAATGATAATCTTGATGAATGGTGGATGAAAAACATTAGCCTTGTCGCTATCTGCATAGCATCAGAGCCGTACAAACCCATTGAGGAATATTTGAGAAAAGCTGGTTATGAAGATGTTGTAAGTATCTACGATATCTTTGAGGCATATCCTGGGTGTGGGATAACGAGCGGTTGGTTTACGGGGGAAATATCTGAGAATGACCAGGTTCAAATAAATTTTGTGGAATATGGGTTTGCGGATTATATCTCTTCTTGGCAGTATAGAGAATTCAGAAAGTGGCACGAGAACAGAGAAGAATTATTAATATATCAAAATTCAGAATACCGCACTAACCGCTGGTACATCCCTGAAGTTCAGAGCATATTGAAACTGGGGCATGAGATAACATACCCGGAACTTCGAGGAAACACCTTGCGGGATATTGAAAGACGCAGAACTACATTCCCCCAGTTTCAGAATCAGCCAATGGGAGGGTCTTTTAGCTACATCCAGCTTCATCTCGAGGGACGCGAGTTGGAGAATGTCGAAGCAAATATGGGATACTTCCAGCGAAACAGACCTATTCTCGCCGTCACCGTTTACCATAGCAGGGATGGCTTATGGCAGATTGAGAAGACCCTGGTGGACAATCTGCAGGATTACCGGTTTTTATTCAGGCTACATGCTTATCAAGGGCAGGGCGCCATATTCTATTGTGTACCAAAGGAGAGGGGATGAAAGAAATCCCCCTAACGCAAGGGAAAGTGGCACTGGTTGCTTTATGAAAATAATACATCTTTGTTCCCATGCAGGAGGAGGGGTTGGAACAGTCCTTAAAGGTTGGTTGCAAAAAGACAACATAAATACGCATCAGGTATTTAGTTTAGAAAACATGGAAGATAAAAGATTGTTCCAAGGATTTTCATCTGTTTATGAAAACGCTCAGCCAGTATTTATTTATGATGCTATCAAAGAAGTTGATATTGTTGTAGTTCATTTTTGGGATAGACCGATCCTACTCCAATTTCTTACTCGGCCACTTCCTTCGTGCCGCCTTATCTTTTGGTCACATAAAAATTGGAACGTACCAGATAAATGGATATTCTTCCCCGATATGTTCATTGACACTTCTCCTATTCAGAGTCATAAACAATACATTTGGTCTACTGGCGATATTTCGCGCTTTCTTGAGATTAAGCCAATCCACCACCAAGGTTTTAACATAGGATATATTGGAACTGTTGATTATACGAAGATTTATCGTCATTTCATCCGCTTATTTAATTCCATCAAAATTCCTGATGTGAAATTCACTATCATCGGCAAAAATAATACGGAACACAGATCATCGGGAAGTATAAAATTTCTTGGTCAGGTTGATGATGTGGCGCCATACTTGGCGGAAATGGACTTGTTTTTTTATCCACTAAGAAGGGACCATTATGGTACCTGTGAACAGAGCTTAGGAGAAGCAATGGCGGCGGGGATACCACCTGTTATGATTGAAAACCCGGCTGAGTCATTTATCTTCTATCAAGGGTGTTATGAAGAAGAAAAAATTACCAGTATTGTTGAACTTCTTGGTCAGGATGGATCGTTGAGAAAATATGCGGCTATTGAAGCAAAAATTAGAGCCAGAGAACTCTACTCAATCGACAACATGATAGCGGAATGGGACAGTGTTTTCGACGATATGATGCAAAAGGAAAAGAGAACGCATGAATATAAGGGTTAAAGATGAAACCTAAAGTTCTGTTCATCAATCTGCCTTATGTTGTCAAAAACATAGATGCCACCCGTCCGAAAATAAGGTCGTTTTTTGCCTTTCCCTACGGGTTGCTTTCTATCGCTACCTACTGCAAGGACCTGGCAGACATCCGTGTATGCGATTATGGAAACCAGGAACGCGACGCAGCAATTGAATTACTAAAAGTTGAGCTGGAAGAATATCCGCCTGATATTGTTGGTTTCAGCATGGGTTATGATAACTCTTATGGGTGCCTGGAAGACCTCGCGGGGATCGTGAAAGACTTCGATCCCAATATTCTTGTCGTTTTAGGTGGTTCGGCAGCTTCTTATTCATATGAAGAGATCATAGAAGAGCAGGAAGATATCGACTGGATTTGTTTCGGGGAGGGGGAAATCCCCTTCTATAATATATTGGAAGCCTACGATCCTGAACTTATGAGATATTCTTGGGTATCAAAACAGTCAATAGAATGGAAAAGGAAACCGAGTGGGACGTTTATTCAAAATCTTGATGAAGTAATTGACATAGACTATTCTCTTATAAACGCTGAAGATTATGACATGCAGGAAGCATTCTCCCCCTTCGTAGTGCATAAGAAGCAACGGCAGTTTTTCCTTATGACTTCTCGGGGGTGTCCCTTCCAGTGTGCGTTCTGCAGTAATGCTACTATTCATGGGAAGAAGGTTCGGGCCGCCTCTGTCCTGAAAATTATAGAGCATGTAAGGCGCCTAATAGATGACTATGGATTAGAAGTCCTTACAATTTACGACGATCAAATGCTCATAGATATGCCCAGGGCAAAACAGATATTCTTTGAGCTGGCTCAATTCAATATCCGGATAGAAGCTCCCAATGGATTCAGCGTGCGTTATATTGACGATGAAATGGCAATGCTTATGAGTGCCGCAGGGATGGACACTGTATATTTGGCAATCGAAAGCGGGTGTGAATATGTATTGAAATACTTGATTAAAAAACCTCTCAAGCTCTCTCAGGTATCTCCGGCAGTTGAACATCTCCGGCGCTATGGCTTCTTCATCCATGGTTTCTTTGTCATGGGAATGCCCGGAGAAACACAAGACATGAGAGAAGAGACGTACAGGTTCATTAAGGATACCGATCTGGACTGGGCAGGACTCAATATGGCGACACCAGTGAGAGGTAGCCAGCTCTACAAGGATTGCATAAAGTATGGCTGGATAGAGAAGCAAAAGATATCGGACATTGTGGACAAAAAGTACATCATCAAATGGGGCGCAGAGAGTCCTGAAGAGATCGAGGCCGATGTCTATAAGGCTAACCTTGATATCAACTTCCATCACAACAGACGCATGAGGATAGGGGATTATCAAACAGCGGCAAGGTGCTTTGAGGAAGTGTTGAGAAGGTATCCGGGTCACAAAGAAGCAAGGCAATACCTGAGGAAGTGTGATGATCTTGAAAAGGGGATAAAATGAGCACCATAACCGAACATGGCTACGTGCTGATTTATGTCGGCAAGAGCCACCATCTTGCAGATGTGCGTGGCTATGCTTATGAACATCGAATTGTGGCTGAAAAACAATTTGGTCGCCGCTTGAAAAAAGGTGAAATAGTTCATCATCGCAAGACAGAGAAAGAGGAAAGAAGGCACAACGACGGGGACAATCTTTTGATCGCGGCATCGATTGGACACCACAAGGTACACCATCGGGCACCGGGGAGCCTGCTACGAATTCCCGACGAAGGCAATCCCCTCGTTTCTTGTGAATGCGGTTGCGGAGCGACATTCGTAAAATATGACAGCAACGGAAGACCGAGAAAGTTCCTCTGTGGTCATTGGCGAAAAGGGAGGAAAGGAGGATGGGTTTATGCCGCTCAATAAGTCTCGTGGAAATATGTACGATTTTTGCACCCATACACACACGCATATAGGGGGAAAATGTCCTCATGCCTGCTCCTACTGTTCCGTACAAAGCATGGCGAAACGCTACCCGGTATTGAAAGCAAAATATAGTGGACCCCTTCACTTGATCGAAAAAGAGTTCTCTGTGAATTACGGATCAGGGAAAACGATATTCATAGAGAATTGCAATGATATGTTTGCGGACGATGTTCCTGTCCCGTTTATCGAGAGAATTATGGACCACTGCAAAGCATGGCCGGAGAATACATATGTTTTCCAAACAAAAAATCCCAAAAGGGCAATGACGTGTAGATTCCCGGAAAAATTAATATTAGGTACTACCATTGAGACAAACAGAGAAATATTATGCAGCGACGCTCCGGATCCTTCAGATCGCGCCGATGGCATAGGGGCAACGTCAAGTAACATCAAAACATTCATCACTATCGAACCAATTATGGACTTTGACGTTGACCTGTTCTCGCTCTTAATCATTGGGGCTAACCCAAATTTTGTCAATATCGGTGCAGATTCTAAGGGGCACAATCTCCCCGAGCCATCATATGATAAAGTTATGGATTTAATAAACATATTAACTATGTTCGGAATTGAGATACGAAAGAAAGTAAATCTTGAAAGGCTAAAAAAATGAACGCCATCGAACAGTACATCCATGATCGGGATGAACAAGTATCAAAAAACAAAGACGACGCTATCCTTCAAAATGGAGTCCATTCATTCACCGAACATCTGGTGAGAACGAACTACATCAAAAACTTCACCTGGATGGGGATACCTATACTTCAATATCCGAGTGATTTGATGGTTATGCAGGAGCTTATTTGGGAAGTGAAACCTGATTACATTATTGAAACTGGGGTGGCATTTGGAGGCATGACTTTATTCTATGCCCATATGCTTGATGCAATTGGCAAAGGGAAAGTTTTAGGAATCGATATAGAAATAAGAGAACATACCAAGGCAATTATTAAACATCCGCGAATAGAATTGAAAGAATTATCAAGCATTGACCCTAATCTTCTTAAAACAATTAAATGTTTAACAGAAAACAAGACCGTCCTCGTTTCCCTCGATTCCAACCATAACCATGCTCATGTCCTTTGTGAGCTGAAGTTGTACGCACCCCTGATCTCGGTGGGTTCCTATATCATAGCCTATGACACTGCCATAGATTTTTTTGGCTATTTAGATAAAAACAAAGACCAGCGTCCCTGGGGGCCAGGAAATAGCCCCTATACGGCAGTACAACAATTTCTTAAAGAAACTGACGATTTTACTGTAGACAAAGAAATTGAACAAAGAGTCTTGATCACCGCTGCCCCTGGTGGCTATCTTAAAAGAGTAAAATAATACTTGAAGGTAATATACCAAAGGGGTTATATCTTCACACAAGGAATAAATCATGTTGGCTATATTAACTTGTGAGAGGTGCTCCCATGAATGGCCGTCCAAAGATAAAAACAAGGTCAGAGTCTGTCCAAAATGCAAGTCTCCCTATTGGAATAAACCCAGAAAAAGTGGGAGTAATACCACTCACAAAAGGAAAATTCGCGATCGTTGATGCGGAAGATTATGAGCGACTATCAAAACACAAATGGTATGCTGAAAAGGCGATGCACACATTCTATGCTGAACGTGCTTTTTATACTGATGGCCGGAAAGGCAAAAGATTTATCTTATTAATGCATCGAGAAATATCTGGGATGGTTCCAGGGGACGGAAGAATGATTGACCATAAAAATAGAAATGGTCTTGATAATAGAAAAGAAAATCTCGTAGAAACCACTTATTGTTTGAATAATTACAACTCTCGCCCTCGACGAAATAACAAATCCGGGTATCGGGGTGTTTGTTGGAGCAAACAAAATAAAAAATGGATGGCTCAAATAAACTTCAATAATGCCCATTTTACCTGTGGATTTTACAATGACAAAATAGATGCTGCCAAAGCATACGATGATGCTGCAATTAAATTCTATGGCAATAATGCGATTTTGAACTTTCCAGAGGTGCAAAGATGAGCATTCCCGTAGTAATTCTTGCAGGCGGTACCGGAACCAGACTCAGAGACGCATCTGAACTTACTCCTAAAGCACTCGTATCGATCGGAGGAATCCCCATGATAATTCACATTATGAGGATATATTCGCATTTTGGGCATAATAAATTCATCCTGGCTCTTGGGTATAAACAGGAAGCCTTTAAACATTACTTCTATAATTATGAAATCATCAATAATGACGTTGAACTGGAAATCGGCAGACCTATCATTGATTATCATATTCATGGCACAAACGGGCGAGGCTGGAAGATAACTCTCGTTGACACCGGAGAACACACATTGAAGGGTGGGCGCCTGAAAAGGATCGAGAAATATATCACTGGCGATGCGTTCATGTGTACCTATGGAGACGCCGTAGCGGACATTAACATCAAGGCTTTGATCGCTTATCACGTTTCTCATGGAAAGTTAGCCACAGTGACCGGGATTCATCCTGTGTCTAAGTTTGGGGAAATGAAGCATGAAAAAGGCATAGTGACAGAATATGCCGAGAAACCACACGATGACGGATGTCTAACGAATGGGGGTTTTTTCGTCTTCAACCGGAAGATATTTGATTACTTAGTGCCTGATGGAGACTTGGAGGTCGGACCCCTTGAATGCTTGGCTCGCGAAGGGCAACTCATGGTTTACCACCATAACGGTTTTTGGCGTTGCCTCGACACACCAAAGGATCTCGGGGAACTTCAACAGATTTGGGGACAGGGTAAAGCACCCTGGATATTATAACGCTAAAACTCACCCGCGCGGCTTCCGCGTCGGTGTGGATTGCTTTGTTAGGCGGTAATGAGGTTGGGAAAAAAATATAAGAGCGCCATGGAAAATGTAGCCCGTTTTAAATCTCCTTACGAAATATGATTCCCCGCTGGCATATCGGGGATTAGATATATGCCAACTTAAAGGAGGAAACATGGAATTATTCTCAAGAAATGTACGGGTAAACTTGACTACCGAGGAGTATGTCGAGAAGGGAAAGGAAATGAGCCGCACGCAAAACGAGATGACAAATCTTGTCGCTCGGCTAAAAGAGGTCTCGACTGATTTTAAGGCGAAAATCGCGCAAAAAGAAGCTACTATAAACTCTCTTTCTATCACCATTTCTAATGGGTATGAGTACCGGGAAGTGGATTGTTTTTATCATTTCCGTCCTGCAGACGGGAAGAAAGATATCATCCGTACCGATACTGGGGAGTCCATAGGAATGGAAAACATGACGAAATCTGACTACCAGGAATGCCTTCCTTTGGAAAAAGAAAAACCAGGAGATGTCGAGGAAGCGCAAATGGTCATGATCGAGGAAAATAGTGGCGTTATATTAGCTCCGGAGAACCAGGAGGGAAAATGAAATTCACAGAAACGCCATTGCCAGGAGCCTATGTAATTGAATTTGAACCGCATGAGGATTACCGAGGCAGTTTAACGAGGCTTTACGACCTGGAGGAATACGATATCCTCGGCAGCTCAGGCATGAGAATAATTCAAGTAAATCACCAATATGATAAGGCAGCCGGCACTATCCGGGGGATGCACTATAGAATACCCTGGGAGCAAAAAGTAGTTATGTGTCTCCGCGGCATGGTTTGGGATGTCATAGTTGATCTCAGAAAAAATAGCCCGACCTATTTAAAATGGCACGGGATTGCTATGCGTCCACATGACTATCAGGCTATTTATGTACCGCGATGGTTTGCCCATGGTCATCAATCCCTGACGGACCACTGCGAATTGCTCTATTTCCATAGCGACTTTTATGATCCTAATCATGAACAAGGATTTAGATATGACGATCCAAAAATTAACATCCACTGGCCATTATCACAGGGACCTGTTTCTCAAAAAGACATGGAACTACCTTATGTGGAGGGATAAATGCACTACTGCCGATTTTGCAATAATCCGTTAACTCATGTCTTTGTTGATTTGGGACACCAACCTCTCAGCAATTCGTTTCTTACGTCCGATGAACTTGAATTGCCTGAAATTACCTATCCCTTAAAGGTATATGTATGTGATTTCTGTTGGTTGGTTCAGTTGCCGACAACCAAAAATGCCGACGAAATCTTCAATGAAGGTTACGCCTATTATTCGTCCTATTCAAAAACCATGGTCGACCACGCGAAAGAGTACGTGGATATGATCATACCGAGATTGGGTTTGAACAGTGAGAGCCAAATAGTAGAAATTGCATCAAACGACGGTTATCTACTCCGGCACTTCCCGGAAGGATTTAAACTTTTAGGTATAGAACCAGCCGAGGGACCGGTAATAGAATCCCGAAGGAAAGGGATTCCCACCGCATTAAATTTCTTTGGAACAAAATTCATAACAGACCTGTATTCGTCATCTCATGGAGTTATTTGTGCTGATCTAATCATAGCTAACAATGTCTTGGCTCATGTCCCGAATCTGAATGACTTTGTAGAAGCCTTAAAAATGGCATTGGCTCCAGATGGCACGATCACTATCGAAGTGCCCCACCTTATGAAGTTGATTGAGGGACGACAATTCGATACAATTTATCATGAACATCTTTCCTATTTCTCATTTACCACACTTTGCAGAATCTTTGGTGCCCATGGATTGGTAGTATTTGATGTCGAAGAATTGACCATTCATGGAGGATCGTTAAGAATTTATGCAAAACATGAACCATCAGACTGGTTTAGTGACAAAACGAGAGAACTGTTATTAAGAGAGGGAGCCACTGGGATAATAACACCCCCTTATTATAGTGGATTCCAATGGAAAATTAATCAAGTTGCGGTTAGTCTTAATAGCTTCCTAATTGCAAACCAGGAATTAGGCGCAAGAATTGCTGCTTACGGCGCCGCCGCCAAGTTTAATACACTTTTGAATTATTGCGGGGTGAAGCCCTATCTCATCCCATATGTTTGCGATGCATCACCCCACAAGCAAGGTAAATTCCTTCCTGGTAGTCACATACTCATCCTGAAACCAAAAGCATTGAAAATATATAGACCTGATTACATCTTAATTGCCCCCTGGAATATACAGGATGAAATCATTGAACAATTATCTTATGTTAGATCGTGGGGCTGTAAATTTATCACGGCGATCCCGCGATTGGAGGTATTATGATAAACCTTAATAAAATACCATGGTGCCGAGTTAAACATCCTATCGCCGATTGGGGTGATGAAGGGAACGGATGTTTTTTTGTGAAATGTCCTTCGACAAATGCCGATCTGAAAGTAATTGCATCGTCCGGTGGAGATTGGGATCATGTATCTGTATCGGCAAGAAATCGCTGCCCGAACTGGACAGAAATGGATTATATCAAAAGACTTTTTTTCAAACCTGACGAATGCGCGGTACAATACCATGTTCCGATATCCGATCATATAAATTGTCATCCTTATTGCTTACATCTTTGGCGGTGGCAAAAAGGTGAATTTTCTATGCCGCCAAAAGAAATGGTAGGTCCAACATGAAACGAGTTCTTGTCACCGGATCCACTGGCTGGATCGGTTCTTACTGCGTACCTTTGTTGAAGGAACGGGGATTTGAAGTTTTGCGGTTAAAATATATCCCGGCATTTCCTAAACACGATCATGATTCATTCCAAAGTGAAGTGCCTGAAGAGATATTTCATCAAGCCGATTATTGTTTATACCTTGGTTGGATTACTGATCATGGAGAATATTGGCAAGCACCAAAGAACATTGAATGCATTGCACAGTGTATAAATTTTATACGCATTTTCCATAGACGAAAAGGTCAGCGCATTGTCGTTGCCGGCACGCAAGCGGAACGTGGAGATTCTCTCTACGGCATCTCAAAAGATTCTCTCAGACGGCTTCTCGCCGCTTATTGCCGAGAGACGGGATTATCGTATGGTTGGGGAAGAATATATAATGTCTATGGAAAGGGCGAAGACGAACAACGATTGATCCCCGCAATCAAGAGACAGATAGAAAACCGCCATATCCAGAGATGGATAAAAAAGCAAAAGTTCACATCAAAGCATGATTATCTCCATGTCTCGGAAGTTGCAAGAAGACTTGTTGAATTATTGGATAGCGATACGCAAGGGATTGTGGAGATCAAATCCGGTGTAGAACGAACGATTCCGGAACTTATAGAATGGGTGAAAAGTGATGATTTTAAAAAGAGTTAAAATAATATTCCCATTACGGATACGAAAAGATGGCAAGCCATATAAGCGTGATAAGAACCAACTTTTATTCATGTCTATAAATGGATATGCATACCGTATTAAGTGTGGGACTGTCATTGAATTACCACTCATAGCCTTAAAAGCATTGAAGAAATTTAAAATACCTTATTACAAGGAGATAAAAATGCCTGACGAAAAATCTCGTTTCCGAATCTCTACCGACGAGCTCGAGAGCAGAATGGAGAAGAAGAAAAAACTCCATGATGAACCTATCCAACAAGCAGTCGAAATATTGACTGGTGCACTCTACAAAGTCATGACATCACTTGGTGTTGACATTGAACAAGACATCCCCGCTCAACAGGAAGCCCTGGGTATCATTATTACCGAGTTAGCAAGGGAGAACCTGCCGAAGATCAATGGATATTATATATTTTTAAAAAAAGCCGGCGACCTCGATCTGTATTCCTGGGTCGGAGACGCATATCTCAATAATCTTGGAGAATGCTTCTGTAACATTTGGTGGGAGAAGAAAGGTAGACTTGAGGAATTCGGGGGAGTGAAGGTAATACATTGAGAATACTCCTTGTTGTCAAATCGAAGAAAATGGAATGTCTCGGTCCGATGTATATCTCCAGCGTGGTTAAGAAATCCGGTCATGAATGCCGTATTATAGATATGCAGAATGCCAAATCTGACGTTATGATGTGGAAACCCCACATGATAGGATATTCAGTGCTCACCGGGGACCAAAAACAATTCATTAAACTCAACCAAGAATTAAGAAAAGTACACAAATTCGGCGCTATTTTCGGAGGTCCCCATGCTACCTTCTTTTCTGATGACTTCGCAGATGAAGCCACCGCCATGGGAGAGAGCGAACAGGATATAGCCGATCTGTTCAATTACGAAGTAAACTATAAAAATATCGATGACATCCCCTGGCCTGATCGGACATCGTTCCCAAACATGAAGATCAGGGATTTTCTCACTACCCGAGGCTGCCCCTGGGGGAAATGCAGTTATTGTTATAATTCACAATGGAATAAAATAAATCCTGGCATTCAAAAACTTCGCATTCGTTCTGCTAAAGACGTGGTTAATGAGATATCCCACGTCGAACCACGCTTTGTCTATTTTCAGGATTCAAGTTTTGGATCATCAATGAAATGGCTGAGAACATTCAGAGATGAATACCAAAAAGTCTATCTTCCCTATCACGCCCATCTTGAACCAAACCAAGTGAAAGAAGAAAGGATAATCTTGATGCGCGATTCAGGATGTTACAGTGTCAGGATAGCCTTAGAGTCAGCAAGTACAAAAATAAGGAAACTACTGTCCCGACCGCCAATGAAAAATGATGATATTTCCAAATCGGTACAGTTGCTTAAAAAGTGGCACATTAAAGTAATGCTGCAGTCTATGATTGGAATACCCACAGGATCAATTGAGGACGACCTGGAGACGCTTAATTTTAATATAAGGTGTCAGCCTGATTATGCATGGGTATCTATCTTTACGCCCTATCCTGGCACAGAATTAGGGAATTTCTGCAAGAAGGAAGGATGGTACACGGGGGATTACTCGGATATCGGGGACAATTTCTTTGATAGATCAGTACTTAACTTTTCCGACGAATACAAAGAGCAACTCGAATGCCTGCAGAAAATCTTCGCATTGTGTGTCGAGACGAAATATTTACCTATGCCTGATGAGCTTACCTATAGCAATCTCCCAACATTGGTCCATAAGATAATGAGGAGGGTGGGGGATAAACGATTATATGGAGGGGCGATATGATACCAACAAAAAAAGAACTTATCAAACTTCTGAAAAAAGCAAAAGCAACAGGGGTCGAATTTGTTTACCATGGTAATTTGATCGGAGGGATGTATAACATTAGCATAAACGATACGGCGGACCTCATGCTTGGAATGGACAAAGAGAAATTCCAAGCAAGATATTGGGGAGTTGATATTGAAAAATTACGGAAATGGTCTAAAGCAACAAGGGATTATCAATGCACTGGCATATGCAAAAATGGGAAAAGATGCAATAATTTGGTATGGGCTCCTTCAATGATGCAACATCATCCCGTGAAAGATTTTATTTATGGTGTTACGGATCGGTGTCGTCTACACAAACAGAATCTATAGTTCTGTCGCCTTAAACCGCATTTCTCTGCGTTCTTTAACGCCTTTCTTCTCGCGGGACTGAGCGACAATCCTTGAAACAGAAGCTAACGGCACCAATTTCTCGATCCCGCGGCTTCGGATCCCCTGGTTGATCTCCTTCACCGCCTTCATCATATTTTTCAGAGCAGCGGGATCTTTGTTGATTCTGGATACCCGATAGGACTCTGCAGCGTCAGTCTTTGCCTCTGATGCCCATGATTCCAACCGCTTGATAGTCTGCCCCTTTTCCTTTTCGCGCGCATAACCAGTTGGCTGGAATCCTAACATCTTCACCGCAGCTTCGCCGACTCCCATGGACAGTGGTCTTCCCTGTTCATCATAAATTGGACGCCCTCTTGTTGTAGTCGCGAATCCCGGAGTACCAAAAAGTGCTTTCCCGGCGCCGGACTCTTCAGCGGCTACCAAGGGACCTCTCAAAAACTCCGGTGAAAGATTCTGCGTCGCCCTGGCGAGATCTCCGCGAACTATGGCTTCGCCGGCAAGTGCGAATTTCTTCTTCATACCGCCGTAGACACCAAATATTGAATCAGTTGGCGTTTCTCCCCAAAAAGGAATCCCGATCGCAAGAGATCCGGACAGATTCGCGCCCATGAGCGCCGGCAGACCATTCACTCCAAAAGTCTCAAGTGTCTTACCGCCTATCCCGTTCAGGGATTGCCTTACTGTCTTATTTATGGAAAATCCGAATTCCTTCTCAATCCAATCAAAGAGATCCTTCAGGAACGGCAGTGCCATGAGTCCCCCGAAAAGAGTTATGTAAGCCATTGAATGGAGGAATGTTTTCCAGTCTCCTTCAGATATGTCCTCTTTTGTTGCCAGAAGAAAATTGTGAGTAAATGATCGAAATGTATAAAGAGTCTTCAAGAAAGTGCCCAAACCTTCTCCCTGGGCAATCTGAGGAAGATTCGCCTTCCCCATGGCATAATGAGTATCGTAAACGAAATCACGGGCTGATTGATACGCCTTCCGGTATGCTTCATCCCCTTCAAGCCCCTCTTTGAGTGCCAATTTATAGGCTGGTCTGAACCTCGTCAACGCTGCAGATTGGCGGTTAAACTGCTCCATCCTGCTAAATGGCCACGCGAGAACATCAAATGCTCTCATAACACCCCGGTCGAATCTGCTTCCCAATCCCCCTTTGATATCACGAATATACTGATCGACTGTCACTCCATCAATAAATAGCTCCTCCTCCATCTTTTTCTCGATAGGATTAAGTTTCTTCCTGCCAATATCGATCATGGCTTGGATGTATTCTTTGTCTGCCACCCCTTTTAACCCGTTCTCCCTCAGATATTTTCCGTGTTTAGGTATCCCGGTAACAAAATTCTGAGTAATCTGGACTAAGGCTGGTCTCACGACTCCCCCGAGGTACCAAATGAACATGGCTGATCTTACCTTATTTGAAAAACGGTCCATATTTGTCTCGTTCCGAAGCTGATCTCTACCGTACTTAGCAAGAGATCTGAATATCTCAGGTTCCTTGACGTCCTTCATGTGCTCCAGAAATTCAGCGGCAGCCACCTGCTTCGTCATAATACCTGCCATTCCGGACATATAATTGAAAAGAACTTGCTGCAGGTCATTTTCCTTATAACCCTTAATGACATTCCATTGCCTGTGGGTCATGTGTTGACCGAATCCTCGAGACTGGAGCTGTTTGGCGATTGCCGCATACCCCATATTCCTCAGTCGTTCATGGAGATCAACCTTATTACCTTTTTCATCAACAATCGTATCCTTGATTTTCATGCCTTCGATCGCATCATCGAGAACCTTCTGCATGTTAATGTCAGAAACTCCCTGGAAGGCGAATTCCGGCGTCTTGGTAGATTGATCGGTCTTTATATGCATATCGTTAGGGAGCACGCCGTTCTTGCCGTATTTCTCAATTATCTTCGCGTAGAGTTTATTCCCATCAGATTCAGACTTGAACATATCCGAGAACAGTTCACGTTCTCTCACAACCATGCCATTCTCATCTTTGACCTCAAGCATAAGGCGCATCTTATAAGGTCCCTGTTCACGAACCCTGGGGAAATAGGCAACCTGTTTTCTGTAGGTGTTTCTGAGAGTCTTGATCCGTTTAAGCTGTGGTCTCGTATACATATAGGCTTCAAAGATAGCTCGTGTCATATTCGTCAGAGACTTCGGGTCTGTCTCACCGGTTATGGCGCTGATATTAGCTTTTAGCCTGATCAATTCATTAGATAAGAGTTCTGCAATTTTCCCATAAGCCTGCCCCGCCGCCATTTGTTCAAGCGCCGGTGTTTTTGTTATCTCCTGTTCAATTCTGTCGAAAATAGCCTGTATATCCGGCTGGATCTTAATTGACCTTAAAAGTGCAGCCTGGTTTAAACCTCCGCCTACGATCCTCATTGTGATGTCTTTGCTAAGATCAAGACCTGATGCCTGCGCCAAGATTGAATACCACTTTTGTTTCTTATAATTTCTGAATGCCTGATTCTGTAGATGATCGAGATATGACGCAAACATGGTATCAAGAGATTCACGGACCGATTTATAAACCTCAATCTCCTGATCGTTGAGTTTGATCTTTTTGCCTTCTTCGTCTCTTATCCCGAACCTGAGTTCTTTGTCAGAATAGCGATTTTCCCGCTCTAATTGATCTATGTGCTTTTCGATGCGCTCTCTTTCTGGACCTTTTTTCATTCCTTTAAGGCTTCTCTTCAAAGATTTGAGTAGGGGTCCTAATTGTGCATCGCCGGCAATGATAACTCCGGAAATCCTTTCTTTTGAGTCTTGGATTTCTTTTGCCGATTTTCCTTCCTCCCTCATGATTGTATCCATTTTGAGGAAAGGTTCTGCTATCGTTGCGAAGGAGTGCATATACTGACCGCGCTTCTCGGGTCGTTCAATCCCAAATATTTCAAAAGCCTTCTTCCAGGCAGGGTATTTCTTCGCATTCCACCAGGGAAGCCCAAAATACCTGTCCTGCATTTTAAAGTCATGCTGAGATTTTAAGAAATCCCTTACAAAGCTGGTTTCTCCCTTGGTTTGAGAACTGGGATTAATGTATTTCTTTGTGAGATCCACTATCCCCTCCCAGGGTGACTCCGCCATCTTGACGCCGAATCTCTTATGAACTTCATTCAGCTTTTCTTTCAGATCATCTCCTGGCTCAATGGTGAAAGTCCCATGAGTAATAGGATCCGTAAACAAAAGAAGCGGTGGTTTGTTAAGCCGCTCTTGCTCTCCGTTGTAAGTGAGCCCCAAATTCAACACATCTTCCTCATACGGCATAGCCAGTCCCAACAGCGGCGCCGGGAAGACCATTGGCTTCTTGGTGATTATTTCTTTAATTTCAGCAAGTGTCCGCCTTGCCATCCCGAAATATCCCTGCAGCATAAGGAGATTAAGAGTTTTTGCTTTTTCCTCGAGGTCTGTACCGGTTGGTTGATTTCTCCATTGCTCCAGCATCTTGGCAAATTTCCCAGGGTTGTGGGAGCGGGATGTTTCAAATGTATCATCCTTGTGAATCCCTCGCGATTCATCATTAATATGCCGTTCTATCCTGTTAATTTTCTCCAAGATATATCCCGGATCGGGTTCGCTCCGCATAGTTAGATCCCGGAAGATGTCGCCGGCGCCTTCGAGAATATAACGATAATTATTTCCTTTGCTCCAACTTGACTGGATAACCTGCTCTTGGTTGGTGTCCTGATAATTATATCTATCAATACGATCAACAGCTTCGTATGGCATAGGTTGAATGTTGGGAAGGATAAACGTCTTATTGAATTTCCTTGCCAATGCCTCCATGAAGCCGCGGAGATCTTCAGCGGTGCCGATATTAGCCCACATTCTATTCCCGTTCCTGCGGAACAATTTATTACGGACAAACGATCGCAGTTCTTCATCTTGGTAATATTTAGCGCCCCTCTGCTTACTCTGCATGGTAGTGACAGTCCACTCCATTCTGTTACCGCCATCGGTTGGATCTCTTTTCTCTTTGACGACGCCCGCAATGTTCACTTCGCCATCATTTGAGGGAACGAGCCTTTCCGTATCAACCAAATTGTCGGTTAAATAATCATAGGCTTCTCCCCACCTTACTTCTCGACCGATATTCCCCTCGCGGAGACCCATGATGCGCTCTTCGTCTTTCCGAGCAATAAGCAAACCATATTCTTTTGTTCCGTCTTCACGGGAAAAATTCACCATTTGGAATCCGACTTCCGGGGATATCCCCAGGATTATATTGAAGGCTCTTAGCATATTGCCAACAACCATAACCTTTTGCTCAGTAGAAGCGGTGGGAATTTGCGTATCCCAATCTTCCGGTGTCCCCGCCTGGATCCTTTCAGCTTCCTGACGGAAAAACGCATTACTTCCGTTTACCACATGGGTCTGGAGAGGGTCACTTACAGAAAACACAAGTTTTATCTTCGACAACTGTATAGGGTTTCCCACTCCCGGCTTCCAAATAATATTTGTAAGAACACCGGTAAGATTTTCTGGACTGTTCTCACCCAGGGGGAATGTGTATGTATCCCCTACTTTAAACTGATTAAGGATATTTTCATAAACTGATTGGTTCCTGGCAAGCTCGATCTCCTTGTCTCGCTTTGCTGATTCCTGCTTGTCTTGAGCATCTGGATACTTTTCTTCAAGTTTCTGTGACCATTCTCTAAAAAAACTATCCCGAGCAGATTTTGTTTCCTTTTTTAGATTATCCGCAAATTCTCCCGTCGCCATACCTGCAAGTGTTTTATCGACAAGTTCCCTTATTTTCGCAGACGTATGGGGTCTTTTTAGTCGGCGTACATCCATCTGTTCCACATAAGTATTCCCCATGAAAGGACTGTCGGGATCCACACCTCCATAGATAAGATTTTTGGTGATTGTCCTGGCTTTGAAATCATAATTCTTGGAAATAAGATCATTTTCCCCTTTTTGCGTAAGCTCCTCTATGTAAGAATTGTAGTCAGATTCTATCTCACTATAGAATTCTTTCTGCATTTCCACGGGGAGAACCGTCATCTTTCCGGACGCCTTGATATAGGTCAGTTCGTCAGGGATGGATTGGTTTCGATGTTCTATGATCTTTGCCTGGACTGCAACATCAATATTTCTATCAAACCATTGACGTGTAATCCGATCGCCGTATCTGTTCATCATGTCGGGAATTTCTTGCCGCGTTTCCTGCCCCTCTTGCTTTGAAGTCGTATTGGCTTTCAAAGAAGCCATCTTTCTTCTATTAACTACCGCAGGTCTTATTTCTGCCGGTAAGTCTGATCTGATGTATCTATAATCTGGTTTTGTTACCTGTCCTTTCCGGAAAATTCTACCGAGTGCCTGCATAAAGATATTAATATCCAAATCAGGCTGAAGAATCAGCATCCTCCGGGGGCGTTGATCCTTGAAATCCTGCCCTGAATGAAGAGATATGCCCACGGATCCCGCCTGATTGATTATAATGATGTCCGACTCGCCGTTATTAAAAAGACGAATGGCTCTTTGCCGATCTCTTATTTCTTTGGATCTTTTCTGGAGAACGGGGCTTTCAGCAGAGTAATCAATCCAATACTTCCTGCCGGTAATCTCGGTAACAGGTTTATTAGACAATTTACTCAGCTCGCTGATCATATAATCAATCGGAGAAGAATGCAGGTCTTTAACATCATACCGATCAAGCGCCTGTTGTGTTCTCTGGTATTCCTGGTAAGTTGATGGCATGAACCTTTGAAGTTGCTCTGGTGTCACTTTTATTATTGCTTTTTCACCAGTGCGTGGACTTTTGACAGAAAGTGTAAGGGTTCTTTGCACCGCTCTCCGTAGAATCCCATCAAATGTGAAATCTATCTTCTCTCCGATTGCCGCAACTTTATTTTTGATCATGTCTTCAATGAATGATCCCATGGTATTCATGAGATTAATGACGACCTTGCGACCTTCCTTTAATGCTTGCGCCGCTTCATCTATTGTTCTCTGTGTCTTTATAGACATAAGGAGCTGTGAACTGAAATTATGAACAACGTTTGCAAATGATGTATTGGATAATTGCCATTGCTGACCGCTTGATCCTCCGATCAAAACACCATCAGGAAACTCGGGTGTTCTTATTGATGCCAATAGCGCCGCCAACTGGGGTTTGTTCCGCGGGTGATGCATTTCCTTGCTGAAGGTAATTATTTTTCTGGTTACTTCATTACTTTTGTCGGCGACTTTTTTATCTCGTTCAAATTGCTTCTTGAGTTCAGGCTGCTTTGGATCATCAGCATTAGTATTTTCCATGGTAGGTGTTTCGAGGAAATCAATCCCATTAAAATCAAGTTCTCTCCTGAGATATTGAGCCCCCTCAGCAAGAGCACTGGAGATATATTCCTGGAGCGGGGTTCCCCCTACGGTGATTGCCTGGACTAATTCATGAAATTGCATGCCTGTTTCACCGAGCATGGTCCTGAAATAAATAGCCATATTATGAGGAGTTTTCGCAAAAGTAGCCGATGAATAAAGAACTGCCTCGGCGCCTTTAAGAAATTCCGTGAACTTCAATTTCGTATTTGAATCCGCTCCCGAGGCACCCCCTGCAGCTTTATGCGATTCATCAAGAGCTAAGATATTTCCTTCAGCCATTTGCGCCAAAAGAGCATCTTGGTTTTTCGTGCCCTTGTCGTTATGCTGAGAATAGGTAGTAAATATAGCCTTGAAACCATTCCTTTCCATGTATGCCTTTGGATCACGGTTGATTATATCCCAATCAACTTTCCAGGTTTTGTTACCTTTACTGTCTGTAACCTGCGTGATGGCTTCTTTCCCTTTCCCGTCCGCAAAGGAATCCATAATCTGTTCGCCAGTTACCTGGTTTATTATATTCGCATTATCATTATTCATGATAAATGGTCGTATCTTGTGGCCGATCGCCAGAAGATCTCGATACATATCAGAAAAGAGGTTCCCTTTGTCGGTCACGAAAATTGGTATCATGCCTCGTTTGTTCGCATACCTTATGATCCCGGCGACAACCCGCCCCTTGCCTACTCCCGTCTGGTCTCCGAGGATTAAACCAGCACTATTTTGGATGTTCTCAATAGCCATTGCCAATGCGTCGATCTGCTCAGCGGAAAACGCTTTGAACAGACTCGTTTTATCTTTATATTGGAGTTCATCCATCACCCAGTCATCGATATTGCCATGCTTGTCCTCTATTGATTTAAGCGCCTTCTGCATAGCTTGTTCCTGGTTCCTGGGTACCAGATTATCACCCGAAGGACCCTTTGATAAAGGCTTGTATGACGTTTGAAATATGGCAGAGTCTTTAACCATCTGCCTAAGTTGTAAAAATTCCTCCCGCATATACCTGAAGAGGTCCTTCTTTACTTTTTCATAAATATCCTTCAGCTTATCTTTTATTTTAGCTAAAATATCAGTATTTAGCGCATCAATGCCCATTTCGTCGAATGCCTCACGAGTAACCTTCTCGAGGATCGGCTTCATTTTTTCCTGGTAGAAGGTTTCCTCCTCTGATTTTTCGTAAGGCACCTCTGACACCTTTGGCGCAAACTGAGGTTTTTTCTCGGCAATATCCTTGAGTTCATCAAGAGCTTCATCAAGAGCAGATTTTCTTGTCTCTATAGGAGGCTTTGCAGCGGTCTCCCCTCCTCCTTTTGTTTCAGCCACTGGTCCACCTGGTCTTCGCTCGCCACGCTGAACACCAACTGGCTCCACAGGTCCAGCCTCGCCTCCCTTTTCTCCTCCTCGTTCGCCTCCGGGAATTGCTCCTTCAGGTCGTCCTCCACGTTGTCCTTCTCCAGGTCGTACCTCTCCCCCCTGTCCTTCAGGAAGTCCTCCAGCTCCAGCTCCAGGTCCCCCGGCGCCAGTCGCCGCAGGTATTCGAGTAGGAAGTCTTCCACCTTCGCCTCTTCGTCTAAGTTCATCCGGTCTCCTTTCAAGGATAACTCCTATTTCTTGGAACGTGTTTGCCGGTTCAATCCCGGTATATGTAGGAATCCCGGTTCCTGGTTCTTCCTTCCGACCATCAATCGTTATCAATCGAACGGGGAACTTTGTCCCTTGTCGGCTGTAAAGATTACCGTTAATATCTATGTTGTGGGTAACGTTGTAATGATTGTATAACCAGTTGAAGAAAAGTTTGTCCGGTAATGTTAAATCACCGGTTTCTTTGATATTATGCCCACCGATAATAAAAGCCGCTTTGCCATCATCTTTCATCGCACCGAGAGCCGAAGCGACTATCTGATGTTCCAATTTTGATAATTTATACCCATCGTACATTCGTGGTTCTTTTGATCCAAACGGAGGATTAGCCACTATCCGGTCCATTGTTTTTCGTCCTGGTGATGCCAGTAAAGACAATGCATCAAAATTTGTTACCTTCCCTCCAGGAAGCAGATCTTTGAGATGTGCGAGTCGCGGACCCTTATCAAGTTCATTGGCAAAGGTGCTTTCCGGTTTTGCACCGATCAGGAGCATACCGTTCCCCGCTGTTGGTTCGTAAACCGTGACGTCACTTTCTTTCCCTATCATGTCCAGGTATTTATTCATTAACCAGGCAAGCGGCAAAGGAGTGGAATATTGTTGCAGAATAGTTGAATCGGAAGTACGTGCAGAGAGATTTGGCTGTTTATTATAAGTGGTTTCGAAGACATCCAAAGATGCTTTGTTGCCATTTTTATTTATGTAATCTCTGGCTACTTTGATTAACATATATTCAAACGCTTCCTGGATCGCTTTATGATCGTAATTTCCTTCTTTTTCCAGTTTGATCAATTGAGGCAAGGAGATTCCGTATGCATCAGCCACCCATTTTTTGAGCATATCGTTGCCAACAGGACCTTTAATTTTTGATGCAAATAATGTTGCAAGTTCAACAGTGTTTGGTTTGTTCAGCGGTCCGTATTGGGGATGTGTCGGTATTCCCGGTTTATAGGGCTCTGCTGGCTCTACTGGTTTTGCTTTCTCTGCCTCAATCGGAAGTATATCATCCAGGATCTCGTTAAGCTGATCGAGTTTCGTTTTTGGGATCCCGAATGTTTCCAGCATACTGAAGATCATGTCTTTCAGTTTCCCCCACATGGTTTTTGATGGGTTTTTTACACCCTCCGCGGGGATACTGTCTAACCATGAAGCGAATTGCGGCAATGAAAATGCCTCGCTGATCAGTTCTCCAATAGCGTTTTTGTCTATATGCGCGAGATATTTTTTAACTAACTCAGGGGCTGATGCCTGATGCTTGAGAAGGGTCTCCCTGAATTCCCTGACTCTTGCCTGGTTCGCCGCTGTCCAATTGGGTGAGTTTTCCACAACAGCATGAAGGGCTTCATGAACAAATGTCTCAATCATGTGGTGGGATCCAAACCCGCCGCCTCGGTCATTTACGGCGGCAGTGCGCTTATGTGCAAAAACAATTTTCCCTTTGTCACCCGGATGTTGAATAAACGCGCCGTCCGACAATGACGTAGGGTATACCCTTTCAGCCGATGTCAGAACAATGGGTACTCCTGTTCTATCAACCAATCTCGCCAACCAGTCATATTCGTTGGGAATGCCAAATTTTCCTGTCAATTCATTTAAAAATTCTGTTGCCTTTAATTCCCTGTTTCTATCGCCACCCATATCTCTGATGACGCTTGCCACATTCCGAATAGGTAAATGAGGATATTTCTGATCGATTTTTTCTTTGGATTGTCTCTCAATTAATACTTTTGTCTTTTCCGCCTCTGCTGCGATTTTCTCTTTTTCTATCAAATCCTGCGCGGTTTTATCTTCAATTCCTTTTGCTTTAGATTCGTATACCGCTTTTTCTTCCGGAGTGGGGGTATTACCTTCCCGTTCTTCGAAGAGGGCGGATTCTTCGTCAGTAAGAGCAGAAGGGCCTTGTTCGTTATATTTTTTCCAAACTTCGTAATAATTCAAACCCGTTTCAGCTTTTGGCGGCTGTGCTGCTGGTTTTTCTTCAGACAAACGCTTTGTCGTGTCTCCTTTGATCCATTCTTTAAATTGATCCATGGATTGCGGAGTAATACCCATGATCCGGGAAGGACCTGTCTCGTCATAATTATCCAGGTAGCCTTGGCGAGCTGCTTCGATTGAATCAAATCCAATCATTACTTTGTGTTCATCAAATTTCCCTGTTTTTGGGTCTTTCTGATCGACGACGAAAACATTAGCACTCTCTGGATTCGGACCGATAAATGTATCTATATGATCTTTGTCTCTTCCTTTTGTGCCCAAGATATAGCCATAATCATTAGCCATTTTCGTTTGCCATGGCTTCCCATTTTCATCGATCCCTTTTCGGATTGATCCTTTTTGGTTCTCGATGGAGATTTTAAGACCCTGTGTTTCTAAGTGTACTTTTGGATAGTTACCAGCTTCTGCTTGCTCTGGTGTAAGATCGGAAGTTGCGGCTTTGTTTTTCTCTCTTTCATCGAATATTCTTCCCGCTTCTTCAATAAGTGCCACACTTTCAGGACCACTTAACGATCTGCCTTCCATTTTTGCTTTTGCGGATTCTTTCTCAAAATAATCACGGACGAAAGCAGCTTTGGGACCGCCACTCCTGCGTTCTATAAAAGGATTCTCTTCTTCAGGAGTTATCTTTTTTATCGTTCCAACAAGATCATTGGCTTCGGATGGTAACATCTTGTTTATTTCATCATCACTGAGACCGCCTTCTTCTTTTAATCTTCTCCTAACTTCTGGATCTATTCCTACTCCTTCTTTTTCCTCTTTAGGCGCGCCAAGCGGTTCTTCAGGCAAAATAGGCTCTGCGGGAGGGGCCTCAGGAGGCACAGGTGGTTTTGGTTCCTCGGGGGTCGGTGGTTCCTCAGTTGCCGGCGGCTGAATCGCTTTTTTCCCCTCCGGATCTTCATCCATCAAGGTATCGATCTGCATTGAAAGAGTGTCGATCGGAGCAGATATATCTATCGGCAAGTTATTTCCGATCTTCTGCTGTGCGTACTTCATCCATTGATCCCGGATGTCCTCATCTGCAGGAAGAATATTGCTCATTTGCTGAGCAACATTAAGGCGGGTTTTTACCATCTCACCAGAATTGGGATCGTCTAAGTCCACTGGTTGGGACAATACTGTAGCCATTTTATTGGCAGTGTAAGTTTGAGCCACACGCCCAAACGGACCGAGAATTGCAGTCATGAGTGCTGTCGGAGCGATTGCTCCTTTCGCTTCTTCCCAAGGTTCTGCTTCCGGACGGATACCAGCTTTCTTCTCGATTTGTGCTTCTAAGTAATTCTGACCCATCTCTGTGAAGACTTCAGTAGGCAAGGTCTCCATAGCCAGCCTTTTTAAATAAGACCCTACGCTGCCCTTGAGAGCAGACGAAACAGACATTTTTGATATTGATTCAGCCGTAGCTTTGCCCATTGCGGCAAAAGGTCCAAGTATCCTTCCCAAAGCGGCGTTGGCTGCAGTCTCACCAAGCCATTCTACGAGACCTGTCTTTAAAGGAGCTGCTCCCGGTTCAATGCCTTTTTCAAGAGCCGTTTCCTTTGTTCGCTGAGCCTGAGAAAGACCAAATATTGCCGGCGTAGCATATAGTCCAGCAACTTTGATGGCGGTGCCTGCAATTTTTGCTATTGGATGTTGAGCCATTTGCATCAAGTTACCGATAATAGCAGCTATAGCAGGGACGCCAACTGATTCAGGTATCATCTCTCCGGTTTGCTCGAAGACTCCTTTTTCTTTGCCTTCTTCCATCCCGGCTTTGCCCCATTCAGCAACCTTCTTTGCTGTCTCACCACCTATGCCGAGAAATTGAGCCGATTGAGCTATTTGCCGAGGCAATCCATAAACCGCTCCCCTTACCAATCCTCTGCCTAATCCTGTTATAGGACCAGGAGGTTCAGGTTCAGGAGCATCGGGATCTTCCCAACCGCCGATTTTCTGACCGAATCCAAGAATACCGCCATTTTGTTTTGTATCGGATATATCAGGATCTATCCAGCCAGCCATTATTCAGCTCCGAATATTAAATGTTTTTTTCTAAAAGCGGCTTTTGCTTTTGCCCTCTCTGCGGGTGTATCCTTACCTTTGCCTTTTTCAAGTCCCCGTTGGTAATAATCTTCAAATTGCTTCATAACATTCTGGACATCCGCTTCAAGACCTTTTGGTACTTTTTGTCCAGATTCTCCAATATTAAAATAAGTAAGCGTCGGATTAACTGCCTTACTCCCTGGATTAACAGGATCTGTTTCATAGTAAGAGAATGTTCTCACAAAGCGCTCCATTCGATCTTTCTCTTTTGCATCCTTTTGTTCTTCATATTTGAGCATGAATTCCTTGCCCATTTGTTCAAGTTGATCGCGCCGGACCGCCGCCGTCTCTTTATGGTAATCGGCTCTTTCCTGGATATTTTCTCTTTGAATTGCCCGCTGCGCCTCTTTATCAGCCGCTGTTTGTTCTCTTGCCGCCGCCGTTGTTTCTCGATGTTGCTGCAAACCATATGAACCTGTCATTTGGACATTTGCAATATCCTTCTTCTTGTCAATAAGATCGCTAATTGCTTTTTCAGCAAAATACTGCAATCCACCCCTTGCGTCCGTATTCGCAGGATTTTTTCTTATGTCGATTATCTGCTGATCAATGTCTCGAAGTGCCTGTTGAGCGATTTCGTCTGTCGGACGGAGCCCAGGACTTTCTGGTCTTACCAACCCCATAGGCTGCGGACCTCTTGTTCCTATAGCCTCGACGGTCGTCCCTTCAAGTCCTCCACCAGGTCCACGAGTTACTTTTTCTACTCCACCGCCCTCTTGCGATCTTTTCCATCCGGGAGGCAGTGCTTCAGTACCAACATTCTCTGGACCGCCTGCAGCCGCAATTCTTCTTGCTTCTTCTTCTGGGTTCGCTCCGGGACGCAACGCAACATCAAATGGTTTCATGTTTGAACCGGGAGCGTTGCCAGAACGCACAGATTCTGGTTTTATTAATCCCTTTTGACCTGTTTGCATTCTTTCGGCAAATCCTTCTCCATAAGGATTAACGTAACCTGCCCTTATGGTCTCTGGCCCCGTAGAAAGAGTTGAGACACCCATTTGTTCACCGGCAGCAAAACGATTTTTTATTGGTCCTTGCAGATTAAATTGTTCACGTAAATTTACGGGGACAAGTCCCTTTGTTGAAGGGGTCCCGGTTGGTGCCCCAGTAACTGTAGGTGCAGTATTTTTTGCCGAAACCTGTTGCGTTGCTATATCGATAGCCTCCTGAAGCAAATTATTTGATTGCCTGTTGAGACCCGTTCTTTTCAAAGGAGGTACGGTTGCTTCTCCAGTCAAAGGAGGCGCAGTAACTTCATTATCACTATCGTTATAATCTCTTGTTAATCCAGGCATTTTATCCTCCTATGGCGCTATAACCTGAAGCGGCTGTTCTTCGTTGTATTCCATTTTAGCGCTGGCACTCACGGCAGCCATCGCACCAGCCGCCATGGTCGCCGTCGCCGTCGCGACACCCTTCATTGCTTCCAGCCTTGTTGAATTGGCTGATTCTATCGATCTCACCACTGCTTCGGCCTCCATAACCTTAATCCTCGCGGCTTCTACCTGCGTTCGTATGTTTGCCTCCAATATCTTATTAGTCACGTCCGCCGAAGAAATGTTAAATGAAGATTGTGCCTTAAAGAACTCAACGGCAGCGGTATATTTTGTAAGATTTGCCCTCACTTTCTCCGACCACTGTTGAATAATTGCCAGATTTGTATCAACCTTCAATTTCTCAGCGTTGATTTCCTCAGCCATAGCTTGGACATCCGCTTTATAAATATCAACGTTGGCAAGTACGCCACGAACTGTTTCTGCATAGACTTTGATCTTGCTTTCCTCTATCTGTGCTTTGGCGAGAACCGCCCTTACTTCTTCGCTGAATATTTCGACAATTAATTTGCTCCCTTCGAGAGAACCTTTAAACTTCTCTACCTCTGCCTGAATGCGAGCCATGAAAACTTTAACAGTCTGCTCATTCATTTGGACTTTGGATATCTCTGACTCGATTTGTGCTTTGTAGACCTCTACCTTGGCAAGCTGACCACGGATGACAGACTCGTATATTTGCGCCTTCGCTTTAAATACTTCCACGGCTGAATTATGCGCCGCGATCTGGAGTTGGATGAATTCATTGGCAAACTTGGCAATGCCTTCCTGACTGCGAAAGACAAGTTCGCCATAGCCCAAACCTCCTTTGACGAGTTCTCCAAACAGGGAAACTCCCTGAGTCATGGATTTAAATAAGTTTTCCTGTTCGAGTTCTGCCTGCTTGATGGAGATCTCCCTTGCCCGATCTATTCTTTTATTGAAATTTTCTACCTGCAATTCTGACAATGAATGCGCGAGAAGCCCATCGGGGAGGGAAAATCCCTTCTTTGCCCACATCTGCACTACCTTGTCGGTACTATCTTGAAGTTGTTGATTTTCGCGTTCAAGCCCCCTGTTCCAGATATCATTCTCTACAGCCTCGGAAAGTCCCGTCCCCCCGTCAACGATATTGGACTTTAACCGTGTGATTGTCGCGGCAACCAATTCATCGTCATATAAGGGAATCCTATCAACCGGGAAATCCCAAGAAGGTGGGGAAATTTCTATAGGACTCGGCTCCCGTGCCACGAAATCATCAATATCAATAATGGGAGCATTTGGTGTGCTCGGATTCAGGAGACTATCCAATACGACATTCCCCATGGTAGGTATGGTTATCCCCGGTGCATCGGGGATCGCAAAATCGACAACAGGAGGAACAGAAGGTAACGTTATTGTCGGTCTTGTTGGTTTTTCAACGGTTCCCACGGCAACAAGAGCAGGATCAGGAGGCATTGTCAGGTCGGCGGGAGCAGACGGTTGCGAGAGCGTTGGAGGAACAAAATCATCAATTTTATAGTTCACTCCGAGAAGATAGGTATAACCGACATTTGCCAGGTCTGAAAGGGCATCCTCCGCTGCTGATATAGCAGCATTCGCATGATTATTCGCCACGTCCATCTGTGTTTGAACTCTTGTTGCTGCTATCCCTGGCATAAGACCTCCTTATACAAATCCATAACCGACAGCGTAAACTCTTCCATCCATGTCACTGTTGATAGGGAAACTTTTCTTTATTAAAGTTCTCGTTTCGTGTGGGATTACACCAACGATGCACGCTGATTTTTCCCACAATCTTTGATTGCCATTTTGTGTCCAGTCTTCAAAATTCATTGGAGAATCATAGTCTGATCCGACCCCCTTGGTAGACACGAAATCTTCCTCATCAAACGAAAAAACAGTATAATCATTGCCGACATATACCGAAGCTCCAAATATTCTCTTCCCTGAGACATGCGTATGCGTAGGTCCTGTGGTGGTGATTGATCCTCTATCGCTGGTGAGATCGGAATATTCCCCTGAAACATCATATGTTCCACTTAGAGAAAAGACGAGATCCTCCATACCCAAGTCGATTTCATATTTCTGGCTTCCGATAATCAGTGCGAACTTCCATCCAATCGTTCTTGTACCTGAGAAAGTGAAGTTATCCGACGCCGGAGAATCTGGTTTATAAGTAAGAGTCGAAAGCATGGCAAAGAAATGAATGGCGTTGTTGGGGTTGTCATCCTCCGTGGCAGCCGTAAAAACCTTTTGTTGGTTATGGACAATGGTGATTTTCTTATAGAGAACCGCGCAAACCTTCAGGAATTCATCTCCTATCTTGACGCCGGTGAGTGAATCATAATCAAGAACCGCAAACGAAACTATCTGCCTGTTCCCGGTTGTGGTGGCAGTTTTATTGAGATTCACAGCGCTTTCATATACAAAATCAGCCATCTTTCATTCTCGCTATTCTCAAATCAAGCTGCTTGTCTCGCAGGAGGCTGAACCCAAGGTGAATGTAATTGCTTAGCCGATGGATACATAAGATGTATATAGGGAGATAAGCGTTCCATTCAAGGAATATCACTCCGAGAATGATAGCAATCCAAACACTTAGGCAATATCCGCAATCAAGTAAATGGGTATAATGTTCCTCACTGTAAAGAAACCCTGTATGATTAATAAGCCATTCCCGAAAACTCTGCAATGGTGCCGCTTTCTTCCAGAGTTCAACAAGAGCTTCACACGCTATCGCCAGGAATAGGCACTTTAAGCCCACATTTATTACATCCTTTGTATCCATAACTGTACCCACAGCAAGGTTTGTACTTCTTTAACGGGACGTTACATATATGGCATATTTCATCCAGTACAGCCTCGACTGTACCCGGAACATCGGTTTTTTTGCTTGTTTTCTTTAAACCTTTTAGATAATCGTTTATCATCCCTCATCCTTCTTCCTCAAATTTTCTCGCCACCATTCCAAATTATGAATATCGTTAAGTACAGTATCGCACTCGGGATTTGTACAAACGAGTTGTATTTTTATACCCTCTTCGTTTTCGGGAATCTGACGAAACATAAATTCAGCGCCGCAATCGGGACAAAGTGGACGTTCAAACATATCCATGAAGGTGCGGTATCTCTTGCCGGCAATCATGGTGTTAATGAAAACCCTTCTCTCTTCTTCGGCAAGAACACTCTGATAGAGAGTAAAGGCATGGGTAATGTTATTTGTCAGGCCCGAGCCGATAAATATCTTCTCAGCCCTGGATACCGCCTCTATTCTTTCCTGAAATTCATCCTGTGTCATCCGTTTCATAGAAGCATCTCCGGACAGCATCCTCCTTGAATTTGTGCAGGAGTTCTCCAGTCATAATTATCAAGTTCACAGCCTGAATATCCTTTAGCACTAAGTCCACAACCATCTGAAGCAAGACAATTTTCCATTATTCCAGGTCTGTCAGGATATGTACAGGGAGCAGGAGGACCAAAAGAACCGTTCCAATTCGATCCTGGCGGACAATTGCCAGCCCCGATTCCAGCAAACACAAAAAAAAGAGAACATTCAGGAGTGCAGGGAGTAACGCCACCGCATCCATAACATCCTACCTGCGCGGCTTGGATTGTAGAATCACACCTATAGGCTTGGCGAGAAATGCCCCAAGCACAACCTCCAGACCCATCCTCTATGAACACTTTTCTTACTGCCTCGTAGTTGTTCGTATCTATATTTATGGCAATAGAAAGTGAATCACAAACTTCCAATTCTCCTCCTTCGATTACATCATCACATCCCCGGCCTGTTCCTGCGCGTAAGACAATGGTCGGGTTATTTAAACATCCAGCATTTGTATCAGGAGCGGTATAAACGGCTGATTTACCGTCTTCGCTTACCGTAAGACTCCCGCCACCAGACGCAAGTTCCCAAACAAACGGGCCGTCATACGCACCGTCAACGGCAAGGTTTTGAGACTGTCCCACTCCCATGCTTTGAGTAGTATAGGCGATTGAGCACCCACTGTTTGGATTGTCGGTCTTATTCATATCAATGGTACTTTCCTGAGAAATAGTCTGCATTGCATCAAGACTGTAGGAAAGCATTGATACCCCTTCATCTATCACCACATCTCCTACTTTAATCTTGGTGGTGAGATTGATTGTCGATTCATAATGGTCGGTCGCGCTGTCCACCCCGTCTGATTCATCATGATAAATAGCATTCGGCCAAAAAGTATCTTCTGTTCCGCTCCACCATATATAAAAACCCGAAGGGAAATTTGTGGTTTTGTTCACCGTCTGTTCATGGTGATAGGTTCTTGATCCAGAGATGGAAAGATCGTGAGTTATATGTAAGTCCTTTAATTCCCCTACCGTTCCTACAGTCTCGCTCTTTGTGCATGCACTATTCCAGGACTTTGTAATGTCATCCGAATAATTCCACGTACCGCAAACAGAACCGCCTAACTTCTGAGCAGGTTCCGGATAATCCCATTCAATGCGCGGTATTTCTGGAGTCACCACGTTTTCATTCTGAGGTCCTTCAAAGATAGATCCTGAATCTGATCGTACATCTTCATTCTGACCGCCATCCCAGTTAATATCGTGGCTTTCAAGTGAAGCGGCATAATCCATCTCAAAGATACCGCCATTCTTAAATATATTCCATTTTGTATAATCCTGGATATTCAGATAGGGGATCTCGTGCATGTAGGGTATCCACGGCCAGAAATGGCGCATATTTAACTCAGTGAAGGTGATCCCTCCGCTTGTAACCACTTCCTTGCTTCTGGTGACATTCCCGTTCGCATCCCTGGTAAATGGTTTCTTGCCGTAGGGAAGATCCGCAAAATCAGCCATGTAAACAAGACTTGGGGAAAGATCGGCGTTTTTGAAGTAAGGACGATATGTTCTTTTGTCCTGATCAATATGCCTTGCAATATGAGAATGCTCCTGAGTGTAGGTATAGGGCGACATGCTGAAGCTGATGATATTACCCGTATGGCTTAAATCAATCGGTACTCCTATAAGGTAGTATAGTTGAACTTCCTGACCTTGCTCGGCAACCCACCTGACGACATACTTTGAATAATGCCAGTCGTCTTTGATGTCATCCTGCCTGTACGAACCCGAGCCGATTTGTTGAGCCTGGAATGTTCTATCGTCCATTGAGAAGAAATTATTGCAGGTTTCGACAAGCTGATCATAAAAAGAGGCATGATATGTCTGATCATGATAAGTGAGACCTGCGATAGATTTGTCGCTTATAGACTCTCCTATTTCTTCTGCTTCTGTTTCTCCCAAAGCAACAATGAATGTATGATCTGAGTCGTTTGTAAGAATAATAACAAGAACCTCTCCCCCCAATGCGTTAATGCGTACTAACTCAAGATGCCCGATTCTTGTAACTTTAACTGTACCTCTCTCGTCTTCATGGAAAAGACTTCTGACGGGAGGCGTAGAGAGAAGTTCCGGTTTGTCAATGTTCCATATGCCGAAGGACATTCGATTTACAATACCGATAAAATCAGAAGCCCCCCCGGGACCGGAATAAATATATTTTCTCAATATCTTGTCTTTCATCGTTCCAGTCTCGTTTTTTGGTAGAGAAATCTTATCACATCCAGGTCTAACGTACTTCCCTCAATGTCCTGAAGATCAATCTGGACGTATTTACTCTTTAATCCTTTGCCAAATTTAACCCTCTGCCCATCTTCAGAAACATTGGTTATTTCAAGATCGTATTCATATGAACTACCATCGGGAGTAATAACAGTAACTTTAATATCTCCATCTGATTTATAGGAAACCCATGCTTGCCTGATTTTTTGCTTTATCTTTTGTTCGAGATCTATGAAACCAGTTCTTATTTGCCAATTCACTGGCTCATCAACATCCAAGTTCCCTGTATCGAGAGTATAGATTCCCGTTGAATTCGCGCCAAGACTTACACCCTTGAAGGTCGCAAGAGAGTTAAATAAATAATTCGTGTATTCTGTGTTGGCCCTGTTTTTGAGATTTATGATCATTGATGCATAACTTGTGGGATCAGCAAACGCAATTAACTGTAATGCGGGAAGGATAAGAGATGCATCCCCTATTTCATTGATGATCCCAGTTGCTGAAAGTCTGAAGATGGGAAGAACAACAGTGAGATTACCGACATTCAACGTATCCCCGTTGGAAGTCAATTTAAGAGACGGCAAAATCAAATCTGCGTCACCGACTTCCGAGATAAAACCATTGGCTGACAAGCGGAGCGAAGGGAGAAGAAGTGACACATTCCCAAGAATGGTTGCTTCGCCGGCGGAATCAATCCTTAATTTTGGCAGTAAAAGAGAAGCATTTCCGAGGATTCCCTGATAACCGGTGGCTGATAAAAGAAGTTTCGGTAAACTTATGAGTGCGTTGCCGAGGGCTCCATCAAGACCAGTCGCAGCAAAAGTAAAGATCGGCAGTACGATAGAAGCATTACCAAGGATCTCCAGTATGCCTTCGCCTTCGACTGTGAAAGCAGGCATGACAAGAGAGCACTCACCATCGATCCCTTCCGGAGCGAACAGTTCCGCCTCAACAGTAAAGGGAAGAACAATATCACTTGTTATGGTGTATTCTTCAGATAGTTCACTTTGTACGGAGAGCTCGAGGTTAAAAGAAGAGTCCCAAATTTCACTGGGTCCTGTCCCTTCCCACATCCAGCCGCCCATACTGACGGTCAGAGGTATGGAACCACTTATTACAGCCACGGCTTACCCCAGGGAAATATTGTTTGTTACAATCGTAACCATGCTTCCCACGGTAATGATAGGGCTATTTATGACAAAGGTAGACGTGCCTGAAGTCCCTACATCCCCATCAATCCGATAAGTAGCCGCGGTACCCGTTATCCCTGTCCCGAATGTTTCCAATCGCGCCCAGGTAGCCGTTCCGGAGGTTAAGGCTGTGCCCGTGTAACCGGTTGTAGCGAGACCGGCTGTGCCGGCTGTGGCTCCAAATGTCCCGTTCCATCCCATGCTGATAATGCGAGCAAGGAGTGTTCCGGCAGTGGCGGCAGTGGCGGCGTCTGCAGAAGTCGGTCTCGAACCGCAATAAATATTAAGAACCGCGCTCCCGCCGGTACCGTTTGTGCCGGCCATCTGTTTTACTATGCCCTGGTTGAGGACATAGTTCTTGAGATCCGTACTGATTGACAGTGCCATGATTCCCTCCTTATTCTGCGGGTTCAGTTATATTGAAGGAATTGATCGTGAGCACCGCTCCGGCATCGAGGGAAGTGTGCGTGAGATTTAAATCAGCTCCCGCTACACCAACAGCGCCGTCAATTCTTATGGCTGTGCCGCTGGTACCTGCCAGTCCTCCTGTTCCGGAAGAACCGTACAGTCTGAACCAGCCTGCAACTCCAGTCACAAGAACTTGTCCTTGCCACGTGGGAGTAGTTAAAGGAAGCACTCCCGTAGCGGCAGTGCCGAATTTCACTCCATCCGCCGTTCCAGCTCCCGACGTGGAACTGATTCTTACCAGTTTCGTTCCTGTTTCCACGTAATCGGCACTTACCGGCTGGGCTCCCGTATAAATGTCCAGCCACCCATTGTTTAGAAGATCTTTGACGCTGTTCGTCCCCCCGCTGTTGAGAATCGCCGTTCTGAATCCTGTTGAAAGTCTGAATGCCATAACTACCTCCCTTAAAATAAAGTGTTGATATAATACTTTGCCCTTCCGTCATCCCTTATGAGGCATGAACCTTGAGAAGCGGGAGGCATCACAAATCTATCCCTCGTTATCCCCGTAACTGCTCCGTCTTTGTTTCCAAAACAAACACCATCTTCCGATGTCCAGATAGCGACTTTCCCCGTGACATCATTCCCTATATAGTCACCCGGAGCGGTAAGATCAGTGTAGGGGATAGCTTTGGAAGGATAAACTTCTGTTCGGATAAATTCATCCTGTCCCTTCCCCTGACAGAACCAAATACGGTCGTCAGAAACATATATTCCGTTATCAACAGCGCGTATCATGGTGATATCGTTCGCAAACTGTTTATATCCATACCTCGTATCGTAATAATCACACAAAGGATCTGATATATAGAGGATATTTTTTCGAGCCACGTAAATGCAACCCATGAATACTTCTATAAAGCGTCCTGGAGGCAGGGGTAATTTAAACTCTATATCAGGGTCAATAAGCGCATTTGCCACGTGGTTCTCGATATACCCGATCTGGAACTGATTTGTGAAATAGACACGCAAGTTGAATGTTGCATACGAAACTCTTGCGTTCAATTCCATGTCCGTTTTCACCGAGACAACATCCAAATCAGTATCAAGAATTTGATAAAGAATATTACCGTCAACAAAAAAACACTTATCTTCCGACCACAAAGAATGAATAGTCGTGCCGACGATATCCCGCTCATACCCTTCCCGTTGAGTAATCATACCGGTATTATCAATGCGGACATTTTTAGCAACGGCAAGGGGCCACGCATACTGTCTGTCCTGTATTTCCGGAGAAAGACGGACAGGATTGTCTCGATTGTTTACGCCGGTAAATTTATCAAGCGTATTAGTATTTATTGCATCGCTCATATTAATATTTCAACGACTCTTCCAGGTCCTTCCGATGCCCCTTGATTGCCGGGATAACCCCTTGTTTTTTTGCTGGCTTTACTTCGGGGGCTTTCTTTGGAGCTGGAGCCATCGCATCAAAGATCGTCTCCATCACCCCTTGCTTTTTTATTTTTTGCACTAATCCTAATTCTGCCATGATATTCTCCTTATTTCTTATTTCTTACTAATCCGCGACCGGTTGGTTTCCATCCGTGATCGATGGCGTTAAGAAGTCTTTGTTGGGATTTCGCTTTCTTGAGTGTAGTCTTTTTGGCATGGACTGAATTTGGGGTTCGGACTTGATAACTTCCTCCTGGATTTTTGGATATTGTTGCAGGCATAAATCCTCCTTTATCTTGTCTATCATTTGAATAACCATTGTCTCTGTAATTTCCTTAGTACAGGCATAATCCTTGTTTCTTGGACACCACTCAAATCCACGATCTATTGGGATGCTTGGATCGTTAAAACATCCTGGAGTACATGAGTTTACTGACACTCTATAGGGGTTGGGGAAATCATTGAATTCTGCACTCACGCCGGTAATCATTAAAGCCGGAATCCCCAAAGCGTATGCAAGCCAAACCGGACCGTGGTTTAAACCTACATAGAATTCGGCGCCGCTGAGATCAGTAAGTGTCTGCTCTACGCTCTGTCCGCAATGCCTTGTTACGTTCTTTAATGCGGATTTCTCCGCACTTATCGAAACGCATTCATACCCGAGCGACACCAGATAATCGACTACCGTCTGCCAGGCGCCCTCTCTGTTCCACATCTTGTTCCTCATTGTGGAGAATTCAGATATGCAGACATAGGGATGTCCATTCCCTGCGTTTTTCTGGTATTTGAGTCTCGCCCTGATCGGCTCGTAATCGATTCCGAGGATGTCCGCGGATACCTTCTGCAATGGAGTAATTCTCCAATCGGTTACGTTCTTGTCCAGTTGACCATCAAAACATCCAATCTCATATGTGGCATAAATGTCCTCAACCGCAGAGCCGGGATATATAAATTCAATGTCTGGATAATCCATAATCAGATTCCACCACGTAGCGCAGAGAACATGGCATCCGTGCTTCTTCCGGAACTCCTCTATATAAGGGATCCAAGCAATAGTATCTCCAAGGGCCTTGGATCCGAGACCTATAATGACTCTTTTCCCTCTGAGATCGAGCTTATGCCTGAATTTTAATTCTCCGTTAAGGGATGCCTCAATAGTCCAATCCCTGAAATACTTAGTTGTAGGACGCGCCCACGTTCCTGGTTTTTGTTTGAGTCCATAGGTTTTCCCGTCTATGGGATTTTCAAAAGTTACATCATACTCTCTGTTAGATATGCCGACGATATTGAGAAAAGGTCCCTCTATGAAATTACATTGGAATTCATCATTTTCCCATATTTCCCGATCTACATTATCGAACCTGTTTTTTGAGGAACATTCGATCCATTCAACTGTTTCATCGAACTTATCCCCAAGTATAGATTTGGCATAATTATAGAACCATCGTTCTGCGACAAATTTAACATCGGGGTACATCTTTGCATATTGTTCCCATGAATCGAGATAGGGTACAATCCTGTCATAAACAGAGGACTTTCCTGCCATCAACCCTCCGCCGAACCCGTCTTTCCTTCCCTCATAAGCAATACAGATTAAATCTTTCTCGGATGAACGGACTTTATGAATCCAATCATTAAGATCAACCTCCATATCTGCACCCATCTGGTAAATCCAATCATACCGGCTTTTGCAGAAATCAACCGAATTGCGGGTACAATTTAAAGCCGCTACTCCTTGATATTCTACGGAAGCTTGTTTCTGTTCAACTATACCGTCAAGTTTCTGACGCCAATAAATAGGTTTGTCATCGCCACTCATGATATCCCTTTTTTCATAGAGATAATAATCCGCCAATTCCATGATCTCTTTCGGGAGAGAATAATGAGATGAAACCAGAACAGGAATACCAAGGCTGTGTATTTGCCTTATTGTCTCAGACAGTGTATCCAATTTCTCTTTACTATTCGGCCAGCAATCCACGGCGAATATTTCTTTGCGGGGAGTTATTTCCTTTATCTCAAATCCAAGGCGCCTTGCCTCTTTGTAGAGATCATGGATAGATGTAACATTTTTCTCATTGTTGGCAGGATGTAACATTCTGTCTGTTTCTGTCAAAACGTTACATTTTGACAACTCATCGAGTACCTCATAAGATTTCATTGCCGCGGCTTCCCAGGAGAACTTTGTTCTAATCATATCGGAGGTCTTCAGAGCTTTTTCTTTGTGGACTGAATAATTCTCGTAAGCATCTTTCATAACCTCAACAAGATGATTGTAATCCGGCTCCCCCCATTTGCCTGGTACGTCCCAATTCCCATAGATTCCTTCTGGCTTCTTGAAGTTTAAGACGCGGACCTTGAGAGCATCCATGGCGTATTCAGTAGATCCACTCCAATCTGCCACGATGGAAGGTATTCCACATGCCATCGCATCGCAGAGAGGCAAGTTCCATCCCTCCGCACGGCTACAGGACACAAATACGTGGGCATTCTGTAACCTCCCGATGTAAGCATCTCTTTCCTCGAAATGGACAGGGATGATTCGTGTGTCATTGACGCCATATGCTTCTAACCTTTCTTCGGTTGATTTATAATTATCAGATGGAAATAAAGTATCTGCAGAAAGATACAACCTTACGAATTCATAAGATTCCTTGGGAAACGAGCGGAGAAATGACTGACATATTTCAAGAGTAGATTTCCGTGGCTGCCATTGCCCGACATGAAGGAGGTTAAAGGTCTCCGGATCAGAAGTTTTAAAACCGCCGTGCGGTTTGAACAGGGCTGAGTCCACTCCTTCATGAATCACTTTCACAAATTCTTCTGGTATTCCCTGTGTGATCGCACAGGATCTCTCCCACTCAGAAACGACCCACATCTGATCATAGAGTTTGATTTTATCCATGAATTCGGCTGGATACTCAGTCGATTCCCAAACCGTCCACAAGATAGACGGATACGGACGCCGGATTGTCGTATGAGCCGCAGTTACTACATCAAGCAAAGAAATATTAACTTCTCCATCATCATTTTTATTGATGGGAATTAACTTCTCCAGCTCCTTGACAAAATTTGTCGCATGCTGCCCATAACCGGTACGTTCATTAAATGATGCGTAAAATCCTACACTTTTAAACATTCATTCCTCCTATCCCTCTATAGGTTTATCCCTCTTAATAAATACCCAGGGGAAGCCGGTGAGGGTGCCGGGATTTGGTTTTTAACCTATCCCCTGAGTTTCTATGGTGCATAATGCACTTTCTCTGATGGCTTAACTTGATAAGTATTCATTTTGTAATATTTGGCCTCCCGAAGATTACTTTTACGAGATCAAGAATCTTATCAGTAGGCACTTCGGGATGACGATATGCCCATATCTTTAATGCCGCATAGAATATTGCAGAAACATGAGCGAAAAATAATAAGTAATTGTTAAAAATCCACTCGTACCATTCATTAGTGAACATACCATTGAATGGTTCCATCCACTTCATCATGGCGTTGCCCCTTTTGCCGCCTGAAGCAGTGATTCGATGATTGTTTTGACAACAGGATCGACTGACGATCCTTCAGCCTCCAACTTGGCCCCGCAAATGGAGCCTGAATAAAGCGCGGTTGTCCAGAATAAGCGGTTAACAGAGAATGTGCACTTCTCGCCGTTCGGCTTACTGATATCGGCTGACATTGTGACGCAAGAAGATATTGCACAACTTATTAAGAACAAGATTGCAATGACTATCCTTTTCATACTACCTCCTCATAATCAACCAAGTCCGAGTTATGGTATTAGCCCCAGTCCTGCGGGAACCTGTGGCGGAGATGGTCGAGTATAGGTAAAATTTACCGGTGCAGAGCATTCCTCCGCAGGCCATTGTAGTCCTGGCCTGCAAGCCTTAACGGCAAGTGTGAAGGTTCCTGTTGGAGAGTTCGCCATGTCCATCTTGATGCTCCCATTAGTCTGGGCAGGCACAGTTGCAGAAACCCAGGATGCTCCGCTTATTTGATAGATTGTTATTCCAGCCTGCGGGTCGCATATCAAGTATGGACCCGCCGCTTCTGCAACGTTGCTAAGATTGCAAAGCAGGAGAAACAATAGAATAAACATTAGTTTTTTCATTACTCTACCCCCTAATATTCGATTTTCAGAACCCGGACTCTGAAATCGCCCGGCTGTGGATTATTGGTCGGCTTACCGTTTTGTCCCACATCAAGCCCATACTGCATCAGCCTGTCTGCACTCTGTCCAGTTACCGTTACCGTTACTTCATTTCCTTTGTTGCCTTTAAACGTAACTCTCATGATACTCTCCTTCAAAATTCCAGAAAAAATGATTCCACTTCAGGCATTGAATCCACGTGAATTCCCGTTGGGACTGCCTTCCATGCACCGTCAACATTTAACACTTTGCCTATTAACCCTATCCGCTTGAAACCGGCAAGGTAAAGCCCTTTAAGGATTTTGCCTCTTGCCTGACCGTCTGAAACACGTATATCCGAAGCCTTTCCTTCTATGTGATTCTTACTTTTAGATCCCACTTCTGCATTACGCTTCGGGCACCTTGAACCTGATTCGATTACAAAGGGAACTCCTGCCATAGCTCTGGCTCTGTCAAGCATAAGGAGGAATTTTTCATCCATATTGTTTCTTCCGCATCCACACTTACAGTCAAACTCGCTCAGTTTGAAATGGGTAAGATTAACGCTCATTTATTCTCATTCCTTTCACTTCCTGATTATGTTATCAATTTTAGCGTCAAGTTTTTCCATCCAGTCACAGATCTCCTTTAACCGTCTGTCAATATTACCATGCCGCTCATCACAGAGTCTTTGAATAAATTGACTGCTAACCTTCCCATCTCCATTTCCATTTAGTTCTTTCCTTTTAAGGTAAGCCTGTTTTATTGCTACAATAACAACTGCGCCCGTTGTCGCACTTGCTCCAGCAATTGCTATCCCACTTCCTAAGTCCATTTAATTCTATTCCCTCCTTTAAGCATGACAAAAAAATAAATTTGCTCCAATAGATACGCTGGTGACACCCGTACCGTATAGGGCAATCAATTGAGTAGGAGCAGTAGCGTAAGTCTGTTGACCGGCACCAAATTGGTCTAACAACTTAAAATCAAGTTGTGTTCCTGCCGTATCGTTAAGTTCCAGCAAACCGGCAGTATAGAAAATTCCAATAAGATCTCCTAAAACAACATCACAATTCAGCCCACCAAATGTCTGCTTGGAACCCGCAGCTACGGTCCCTATTATTTCTACATCCCTATTAGTAAATTTATTTGATCCATCATTAGAAAATGTTCCCGCCTTAACCCCTGTCCCCTGGGTATTAAACCAGAACTCCAGTGTATCCAAAATACCCGTACCATTGGCAGGATTGGCCTCATCAATGACCGTATACCCAAATGTAAGTGTCTGTGAGTAGTTTGCTGCCCCAAAGCCTATATCGATTGCTGGCATTACTTCACCTTTTTTTAGTTTCTTTTCCTTTTTAAGTTGAATTTGCCTTTGCAAGATTAATTTCTTTCAGATGCTGTATCTTGGCATTGCACGCCGATCGTTTTGCCTCGTCAACGACAAGTGGGAAAATTACTGCTTTATTCTTGACAAAAGGTTCCTTTTCTTGTTCCCACAAAGCATAAACATCGATCAGCAGTTGATCTCCAATAGCCAGAATTGCCGCATCGGTTCTATCAGGCTCTACTTGAATAAAATGATTATGAAAGGGATTATTCTGCCATACTCCATCTAATTGAATGTGATGTTTCTCATACCCATAATCACCAGGATCAAGATAGAAACAGAGACGTATTTGAACAAGTCCCTTCCTTTCAGATAACCCACTTTTCTCAATCTCGAAATACATTACGAATTCCTTTGGTCAGAATAATAAGCACCCTCAACAAATAGCATTGTTATTATATCGATTTTGCCTGCCGTTGTAGAAAGAGCACTCGTCCCCGCACCACCCATCCATTGAAGAGTCCCTGCTGATCCGCTTCCTCCACCCCATACTACCTTTGAAGTGCCATCTGTACCTTGTTTTAAGAGTAGACGGTAAACCTGTCCTTGAGATCCTGATGTACCAAGTATCCCTAATGAGCCGCCGGTGCCTCGAACAGTTACAAGCTGGGTATTGCCTCCATTCCAGTCAATGATAAGAGATTGAGTGGATCCGGTACCACAGGTGCCTGCAGTCCCGTAATTTGCGTCAAGATGCCTATTAAGATCACCGTAATTCTTCATATGCCTACCTGTATGTTATAAACATCGCCATCAAAGGAATAAGGTTTATCTGGGAAACTGTAATCAGCCGTCCCATTTAAAAATCTTAACTCATCCATAAACCCATTAAATTGGGTATTTGAAAAGTTCCCATGTCCAATGAGAATATTCGAGGTATTATATAAAAGACTGTTAGTTCCAACATTCGTTGTACCGCAAGCAACCCGATCTTTATAAGCAATTACATTAGATCCGTTTCGAAGTAGCTTAATGTGGGACCATACTCCTTGAGTCAAAGTCCCTGCTGTTCCGCTTAATTGCAAATCCCAAGCAGTAGTTTTTGTCAGATGGTAAACAACTTTATATGTTGCCGAAAGCATGGTTAAAACCCACGGCGACGCAATAGAAGCGTTGACTGCCTTCTCTATAAGCAGAGAGCCATTTCCTTCTCCCGCTGCGTCAGCTTTAACTCGGCAATCAATGGTGAAATTGTTAGTACCGACGTTCAATCCTTGCGTTCCCGCTGTGCCGCGATTTGCATCAGTCATATTCAAACCAGACGCCCCATCTAACTTCATACATTGACCAAATACCCCAGTTGTTGATGATATTGTCGGTGTTCCGGTATAAGAAAATTGGTCTTTTTTAAGTCCACGTACAGAATTAACAAATTTATTCGATCCTTCTGCACCATCGAAATGCATGTGAATTTGTGCGTATTTTCTATCAATTCCTGAATAAGCCATTTCAAGGCACCGTACAAGTTAAAGTTGCCACCAAAGTATCGGGAAATCCGGAAAGGGCTGAGACATCCACCCACAACCAGTAGCCTGCCGTAAGCGCCGTACCCGCAAAGCCCGAAGTAAAGAAAGTCCCCCCTGTTCCTGCCGTACAATCCGCAGACAATATATTTGACCCGCTTGATCCTACCGTCCCTCTTGCTTCTATATTAAACTGAAGGTCCGTGCCCCAGGTACCGCCGATAATTGTAAAGGTGTCGAGTCTCACTACGGTATGGTTTTCATGGAGTCTTCCCCCTGGATATCCCTGAGTAGTTGGCTCGTTGATTGTCCATGTAAAAGTTCTGAAAACCCCACTCCCGGATGACCCCGAAGTGCCTGAAGTGCTACTGGAACCCGAGCTGCCGCTGGTCCCCGAGCTGCCGCTTGAACCTGACGCTCCTATTGAACCGGATGTTCCGGACGAGCCGGATGATCCTGAGTTGCCTGAACTGCCGGATGAACCGGTATTGCCTGACGTGCCACTGGTGCCTGACGTGACTCCCGTTCCCGATGTCCCCGAACTGCCGCTCGTCCCCACACCCGAACTACCTGACGAGCCACTGGTGCTCGAAGATCCGCTCGATCCCGAACTGCCGGACGTACCAGAAGAACCGGTATTGCCTGACGAACCGCTACTGCCGCTTGATCCTGCTGTGCTACTGCTGCCGGAAGTGCCCGACGTGGATGACGAACCGCTCGATCCTGAACTACCAGAGCTTCCACTTGTCCCATTGCCGGAAGTTCCTGAGGTGCCAGCCGATCCGCCTCCAATAGTTAATACTGCCGTACCTGCTACCGCTGAAGTGCCAAACATTATTATCAAGTTATTGGCATCCGAGGGAGTTATAGAATCAGGGATTACCATCACCCCGCTGGAATAAATGCCAACGACAGGGAGCATATAGTTTAGGTTATGTCCGACTGTCCAGGCTGTCCATGCTGTACCTTGAGCGTGTTGATAACCGCCTACTACATTAGTAACGGTCGAACCGCTGGTCCCGGATGTCCCACTGGTGCCCGAAACGCCTGTCCCCGAAGAACCAGAGCTGCCGCTTGTGCCGGAAGTGCCCGCTATTGTCGATCCACTGGTTCCGCTGGTGCCACTGCTGCCTGCCCCAGTTCCTGATGATCCTGAAATGCCGGAAGAGCCGGAAGTGCCCGAGGTGCCTGATATCCCTGTACCGGAGATGCCCGATGTCCCCGAACTTCCCGAACTGCCAGAACTTCCGACGCTGCCGGATGTCCCCGAACTGCCAGAACTACCTGCGGGAGCGCTCCGAGAAAACACAACTTCAATCGCTTTAGGTACTCCCACTGTTGCTGTAATATCAATACTCATGCCGTCCCCGCCGTACCTTTGGTAAAGGTTACGTCATACTCGAGGTCCAATTTGCCCTTTATGATGGTATAAGGACCGCCCGTAGGAGTAATAACGGAAATGTCCCAGTCATACTCACCGGGTTCGAGATTTACCGTATCCGCATGAGCAAGTGATATGTTGGCTGATCCCGATGTACCGGAAGTGGTGTCGTCAAATGCTGTAATGATTTTTTGAAGAGAGGCGTTTGCGTCAGGAATGGCCCAATCTTTTTTCAAAGTGAAGAATACTACCCAATTTTTAATATTATAAACTGAACCGTCTTCTCTCTTGAAAGTAGCGGTGAAAAGTTGTTCGTCGCCCCTCGTCATGGACTCGCGTATTAACGCCATGGTCAATCTCCATACTTTACCTAACGTTAAGGTTCGCTGTCACCAGAGAGGGATTTGATGTCCCGCAGACAACTTTGATCTTCATAAACGGAGTCACCACAGGGGTAAAATTAACCTTGTCCGAATTCCCATCAGCAACCCCTGATGTCCCGATCGCGCCGGCGCCGGACGGAACTCTGTAAACGCCATCGAACGTATCCGCGCCGAGATAAGAGAAATTCGTGGTGCCAGCCGTACCGCCACCCGTTCCGTTCACAATATAGGAAAGGGTGAAATCCCCCTGTTTGGAGATATCCCGAATGTCGATAGGATCAGACAGAGTAGTGCCACTGGTACCTGTCAAGGTGTCCTTGAATAAAGCAATGGTATTTATCCCTTCATACATTGTCTTTTCCTCACTTTATGCGGATATTATAAACCAGTTGCAAAAATTGCGTTTGTTCCGGCCAACGCTCCTGTTCCGCTCGATGCATAATGAGCTACGAGAGATGTACCTGACCGTCCTGCCGTGGTAGCTTTAGCCGCTGTACCTGCGTTCCCGGCAGTCGTGGCGATTTTATCCAAATCCCCAAGTACGAGACTGGTGTTATTTTCAAGATCTTCGATTAGTTTTTTTATTCTAAGAATGGCCATAATGTCCTCCTTTATGAGGGAAATGTGTTACTCAACGTGGTTGAAATTATCTGCAAGAATGACAACTTGAACACTGTTTGCAGACAGCACCTTTTCCTAATGACTCTATAATATCAATTGGGAACATCATTTTGTCCTGTTTGATGATGACAGGCTTTTCATATTTCTTCTTTTCCATTTTAACTACCGAAAGGACGCGCTCTCATCCTCTGATTTTGCGAAAGAACCTTATACAGTCTTTCCACATACGCATTGGGAAGAGCACCAAATTTTTCCGTAAATGCATCTTCGTAATATTTTGCAAGATTTAGATTTTGCGTCTCGCTGTCAGGCTTCATGAAAGCCAAATGGGCAGCCCAATCGCATAATCCTTCGTGATGCTGTGAATCTATTTCCGGTGAGGTTAGCAGTGTGAAGTTAATCAAGGGGATCCTGGAGACAACTAAATGAGCTGTTGTACTCTCGGAAGGCGCCCTTACAAAAGTAATGGTATTCCCTGGTTCGTTGAGAAAGCAGAAAGGAAACCCTCCCGATCCCGCGGTTCCCACGATGTTACCCGTTCCCCTCCAACCGGAGAAACCATAGATGTCATCAAGCTCGTCCGTGGAGACCGGGCCTCGCAACGGATAAGTCATTGATGCGAGTTGGCACCTTCTTACCTGGAGAATTCTTGGGCTGAGATTATAGGTTGCCGTATCCGCTACAATCGAAAGAGTACAAAGAGGTTTCTGCCCAAGAGTGCCCGCCGTAGCCGCTGTCCCTGAATCGTTCGCCGTAGTGCCATCAATGATTAAATGTGCCCTCCGGCATGCCTGAACCTCGGCATAATTCAAATTTCTCAGCAATTCGACTGTGGACCAGCCATAGGGGAGCTTATTGTCATCCAGGTAACTCTCTCGCAAAACCGCGACGAGTTCCTGCCCGGTCATGATTATGCTCCTGCCTGAGTTTCTACCTTCTTGTCGCGGTAGATATCTTCCTCAATGAGCTGGTATGTAATTCGCTTGATATCCTTATGGTAATTTTTCCCATCAGCCGCCACACGCGACTGAGTCTCAATGCGATTATCAAGCATTTTCCTCACCGGTCTCTGGATTTCTATCTCAACACCTTCAGGCGCATTAAAAGCGTAACCATTAAGAGAAAAGAACCGCCCTTCTTTTGCGGTATCCGCCAATTCATTGATAATGATCTTATCAACAGGATGCCCCTTCGCACCCGTAAAGTAATTCAAAGCATTTGCTTTTGTAGCCATTTCTCCCTCCAGAATAATGAGGTCGGGGTGGACAGCGCGAACGCAAATCCACCCACTCTCAGTTAGGTTTATTAATTTTCGCCGTAAGGCATGTGGAGCAGGTTTGTAAAATTGATTACTGTTCCACAGGTCGCGGAAATGTTCCCGGAAACTACATTGTACCCGCCAGCGGTGCCTCCACCGAACCGGCCAAAAGCTCCCGATGTAGTGGCGTACTCCAAGTAGCCGAGTGCTGCATAACCATCCGGGCAATCTGGGAGTAGCGCAGAGGTGGAATCTGTCCCTTCATTCCCCATAACAACCGTGGCAGCCGTGCCAAATTTTCCCGCTATGAGGTACTTCACCCATGTACCTGATCCTTGTGTTCCCGCAGGCAGGTACAAATTGCTTTGCAAGGTGCAAGTGCCTAATCTTCCGTTGATTGCGCAGATCATACTGTTTGCAAAAGCCACGCCTGCGGTTGCGCCGGTACCGACATTCGCGTAAAGGCTTGTGCCGGCGACGGTTGTGCCGTTGATCCCGCAGATCACTCGGTTGCTTATGGACTGGATCGCCCTTCTGATCGCCTCGTTATAGAATGCCTCGGAAACCTTATCAACGCTCTGAGATACCCTTTTCTCCGGGTCATCAAATTTGCCTGTTATGAATTTAAACCCCATGATAATGTCCTCCTAAGTTAAAGTGTCGTCCTGGACTTCACTATTCAACTGGCAGACCGGCCAGGATGGGCAACCTGCGTGAACAAAAATTAAGAACATTCCCCCGAATTTAACCATCCTTCCTACTCCTTTCGTGCACACCTTTTTCACGATTAGAGCGTATAAGTGGTTAAATGTTAAGGTTTTATTTCAGTCAGTACAAGAAAATTCACCAACACACATCCAGGCGTCATTTAAAATGACCGTCCCCTGCATGGTTTTCCAGCCGATCGTTCCCCTCTGACCCAAAGGATCTCCGCCACGAGGCTGTCCGGGATTCAATACCATCGGTGTGATGGCGAACTGACCTTTCAGTGCGATAATCCCATAGGCGTCTCTCCCGAAATACATAACCGGATATACGTCACAGCCTACGCCGGCAGTGGTGAGTTTACCCGTCGTGGTCGCTGATCCGGCATCGGCATAAGGCGTGAAAATCGTTGATTTGAGGTAACGAACGTCTTCACAGGAGCCAATCTCCGTCTCCCATTTCGGCGCTCCACCATAATCGGCAACGGATGTGAATCCCTGCATTGATCTGATATCGGTCGTCATGTCCGTATGAGTCACGCCCACAAACCCCGGAAGGACAGATTCCGTGTTGAAATCGGGGGTGCTCTTAACAACTTGGGTAATGTGTTGCGCTTCCTGCCTCTCCAGAGCCCGGACGATCTTCCTCTGATCGGCTCGGGAAACAACAGCCAATACCGAAGACCTTGCCGCAACCGAATTGGCGTAAAAGACATTGAGGCATGCCTTGAGAACTCCGTAGCGGTTGATTTCGACTACCTTTGCGGCTTGTTCTGCGATGATGCCCATGGCTTCGTGCTTTACTGCGTCCTCATGGGTATCTTGGACGATATCAGTGATTTCCACATAATCACCGTCTTGGTAAAGAGTGGCAATGATATCCGTTTTTGTAAGTTTCTTGCCCGGAGGGGTTACGCCCTCGGAAAGCCTGGTCCCTGTTGTGGCAAGCGCATTGTAGCGCCTGAACTGCATGGACTGGGTGTTGTTGGCTGGCAAGGTCTTACTTTGCCCGAATTTTTCCAGGCAAAGATATGGCATTGACCTTTTGAGCAATTCTCTAACTACATATGCTGCAGTACGCGGCGTAATATCACCGTATAGTGTTGGCGGCATTGCTAACCTCCTCTATTTGCCTCCCTCCACGCACCTTCATAGTCATCCTTATCCGCCACATGCTGCTGGCTGTTCACGGGTCGTTTCCGATCCTGAAACGTTGATAAGGCTCTTTTACGATCGCTTTTCTGAGTAATAGTGACTATGTTGTCGTTTTGGGGCACTTGTATATTGTTTGCGTGTTTAAATTCATCGATTAGTTCGATTGCCGAAGCAAAATCTCCCTTTTCGTAGATTTTCTTTCTTTCCGCTCGGAGATACTTGGGACCTTCATCAATCCATTTAAGGATGGATCCGTCTTCGGTGTGCTTCTCGAAATCTGGATGTGCCTCAAGAATTGCAGCAAAATGAGCCTCTTCGTCATCAAGCTCAGTCCTTTTAATGACTGGCTCCAGACGCGAATCAACGGCATTGAGCCGCTCTTCCAAGGATTTCGTTTTCGCGTCAATCCGTTTTTCAAGCGCATCCATCTCTTTTTTTCTTTTGACGTTCTCCATCTTGGAAACCGTGTCGAATTCTCTATCGTATTCATCCAGAGCTGTTTTCATTTCTTCAGTCAGCTCTTCGACGGTTTCCTTCTCCGATTCTTTGGGTTTTTTGGCTTCTTCGAGTTGTTGAAGCAACTGAGCCTTTTCCTCGTCCCACGCGGATTTATCATGCTGATAAGTCCCCTGGAGAGTTTTCCATCTATGCTCGTATGCTTCTTTGGTCTCGCCGGGTTGCTGCTTTGCGGCTTCTGCCGCGGCTTGCGCCTCAGCCGCTTTTGCGGCTTCTTCTGCTGCTAACCTCGATTCTTCGGCAGGATCAGTGATTTCAAGATCTTTGGCTGGACTTAACTCAGCCTCCTCCTCTTTGACTGCTTCTTTAAAAGCATCACTGAATTCTGTTGCCTGTTCCAATGCCCTCTCATCGGCGCCCGCGGTCCCTTCCATTATCTCCTCCTTAAAATAAAAAAGGGGTGTCACGGAACTTAATCCAAGACACCCCTTGACCTCGCGTATTATTGAGGCTTAAAGCGTTATGAAGTTTCTAAAGACATCTTTTCAATTTTCTTTTCATCGCCTCAAGAGTCCTCAACATCTCAATAACATCTTGTTTGTTTAAAATGACATCCTTGCCTTGTGTCGCATAAATTATCAATTTCCCTGCTGTGCCATTTTCGCACACTTTTTCTGAAAGTCTCATACTGATTTCCAAATGTCAATAATAATTTTTAAGCATTCACTTCAGCGGATGCTTTGCACCGCTGAGTTTATCGTTAGACAAAAACAAAAAAGGAAATCGACTAAAACTAAAAATTAAAAGGAGGATTTGGACATGGCCAATACAAAGTCTTTTAATTCTGGGATGGATGAGAATCCATTGGACAAAGAAAATAAGCCGATTAACGTGCCGGAGGATACAATGCGCCTTGAATCCGAGATAACAAAGCTTAAATCTGAGATAAAATTTCTCAAATTTCAACTGGAGCAAAATGATTCTGAGATAATTGCGCTCAATACGAGGACAGAATCTCTTCAAAATCAAATTGTTCAAATACTTGCGTGTGGCAATCCCGAAAAGGAACAGATAGTTGAACAGTTTAAGAAAGACCTTCTTACTCATGATCCTACTTATTTTGAACATCTTACTGAACATTGTGCCTTCTCCTCTGGATGGAATGAAGCTAATAAAAAAGTCTAACACTGCGCTCAAGACGGACGTGGCATACAGCCGCCACGCCGCTTAGCTCTGGCGTTATACTAAAAAATGAAAGGAGCAATAAAAATGGCAATCGACGAAAAAACAAAAAGCGCTGTCTGGAACAAGGGTAAGGTTGTTGGCACAAACGATCCCAAGATATGGCTACAAGATGAATGTGGAGCATGGATTCAATTCTCAAAATACGGAGACAGAAATTCTCAGTATGGATGGGAAATTGACCACATTACATCTATTGACCACGGCGGGACAGATGCACTTAGCAACCTTCGTCCGCTCCAATGGCAGAATAACGCATCTAAAAGTGCTGGTCGCTTAAAGTGCGCCATCACAGCCAGCGGTAAAGACAACAAAACCATCTAAGTTGGGATGCTCGAATTTTGATGCCATTGAATCAACCCTTGGGGCGAATAAGGGCTTTAATTCATTTGGCAGAGATTCAAACAAATCCCATAATAATTTAGCCGCATCGGGAACTTGTACATTTATTAACATTGTAACTCCTTTGGGTATTTGCCCCACCCAAGAAGGGCGAAGTATAACAATTCAATCAACCCCGACCGGAATTAAGCCCTGTGCTTACCCGCCTGGTCGGTGGCCGGCGGGTTATCTCTACGTTAGCATTACAATACATAAACAAAGGAGAAAATATGGAAATCAATTTTAAGCAAGACCTGAACACAGCATCACAGATTGATAAAGAAAATATGAAATCTGCGATAGAAGATACTTTAAACAGCGGCCACTTCATTCCCCCTCCAAATGACGGAATAGTTAATATTTATTTATATTCCGACAATAACGACATATTTAAAATTCTTGGTACTGCTAAAGATAGCAATAACAGTTTCCTGTTTACATTTTCATATTTGAATAATTCAATGAGTTATGATTCGACATTGCCTTCAGGAGGAGGCAAATGAAACCGTTCAAATACATCTATAATATCGCCGACAGGAAACCATGTCGTCTGATCTCCCTTGCTCACCTGAACCCAATATGCATGAAAAAATACACAATCATATTCCAAGCTATGAAGAGTTCCGCCTTTAGTTTTAATTAACAACCTTTTTTTATCATGCATAGGTCTTGAATATGGTGCTTTCATTAATACCTCCTTATGCTAACAAGGCGTTACACCGGATCGCTACCGCTCCCGCTGAGCTTAGCGTTATGCCTTTCTATTTTGTTGTGGCGGATCTCTCTCGATTATATCTTTCAGCTCCATCCATGCCACTATTTTTCCTTGATTCCAGGGAAGATCTTCCTGGGATATCTCGTCATTCCTTACACGCGCTTCGTCAATCAGGATATCCAGGAGTTTTATCAAAGATCTCAATTGGCTTCTCGTTCCATGGAGTTCTTCGACAATTCCCGATTTTACTGATGTAACTGGTGGTACGGTTGGAATTACCATATTTTCCCTCATTTCTTGGAATTCGGATATCTGCGAAACTTAATTGTTGTTGTTCTGTTTATTCATAATCGTAGACACCCTGCCATTACTTTTAAGTGTACCAAATCGACAAGAAGATAAACGCCTATCCTCGCCTTTTCTTCTTTCAGGCATGACAAAGCGAAATACTCCACATGCTCCTATCTCAAAAAAACCGAACAAGGAATATCGTATAATAGTCTCACTATATTCAGAGACTGGAACAAACCCCGGCAAACATTCAAATGATTCGATATCCATTTTATTTATTTTCATAAAATAGGGACAGACGATGCCTTTTTCCGCCAGTTCTTTTGCAGTATTGCGTAATGTCTTGATATCCATTTTATTCATCACTTCATTACCGGGAATCCCGGTACTATTTTTTGGCTGGTTTTGTCGGTTTTTGCTTTAAACCAACAATGCCGGTTGAAAAGGTTTTTCAAGTTTATCTTTTTTCTTTATATTTTCAATATGCCACATAGGACGAAGATTATTAATTGCCCAACATCTTTTAAAATCAAAGTCATATGAAGTTTCAAAATGGAACGCTTTTATTGGAATTTTGTGATCAATTGTCCAACCTTTTACTCCATAATTATCCCAATTCATTCCAGAAGAAAATTGTTTTTCGAGATGGCTTTTGAGTTTTTCAAGCGTATAACCAACCAAATCTTCCCAATGGCGACCATTTTTATTACCATGCAATGAATTGCAGATAGATATTGATATACTGGCATTTAATCTACCTTTAGGTATACTTCTACGCTTTTTATTATATTCGCTATGTTTCCCAGGGTTCTTTTTATGCCATTCGAGATTATATAAACGACGTCTTTCCGTATTTTCTGCGAACCATTCACGATAAAGTTCTCTTGCATGTTCGACATGTAAGGTTCTCCATTGGAGATATCTTCTTCTTTCATTTTCTGGATTTAATAATCGCCTCTTATCAGATTTATACTCGCAAGTTCTACAACTTGCCCTTCTTCCATATTTGTTTCTATCAATACGGAAACATTCAAGGAATTTTTCTTCTCCACATTTTTTACAGGTTTTGGTCAACATCATTTTATCTTTTTTGTAACTTTCTTCTTTGATTTTTGTTTTGTTTCAACTTCTTTTAATTTCATCCCGTGTTCGGTTGTCTTTTTCTTCATTTCCATCTCAGTTTTGTGCTTTTCATCCGCCATTCGCATCTCATGTGTCTTTTTTGCCATCTCCATTTCGTGCATATCGGACGATTTTGACATTTCGAGTTGGTGAGTCTGATCTTCCTGTCCGAGTTTTTGCGTTTCACCCGCTACTTCTGCTTGTTTTTTGGCTAATTCAGCGTCAGTGATCCGCGGATCCTCTCCTTCAGGCACAGAAGCGGACTCTTTGAGTGCCATAATGTTGTGTTCTTTCGCTTTTGCGAGGAGACTCATGGTTTGAGCCTTATTTTTCCCGATTTCCGACTGCTGCATGGCGATTGCGAGTTGAGACATAAGTGAATTTTGCCGTTCTTCGCGGATTTTTTGCACTTCTTCCTCTGTTTTAAGGCGGAGAACGACATCGTGTGTCTTAAACCGCTCCGCGAGGAATTCACGGCGGTCCACATAGTCCCAATCTTCTTCCGTCATCGTGGTTGCAAGCTGATTAAGGGCTTGCATCCTGATTTCTTTCATCACCAGGGAAGATACACCCCTGGCTTTAACGTTATAATCCCCTTTTATATCCGGTCGGGGGTTGAATTCCGACCTCATATTCCAGGCATAAAGATCCCTTATGATTTTCTCCGTAAAGCTGTCGAAATTCTTTACAACATCCTTGATGGAGACGGTGATCATGCCCATTCTGCCGGAAGTAGCCTGAGCTGTTTCGTTGTTCACCATCTGCCCGATCATCCAGGTGGGGAGAGTAGTCTCCATATCGGCAAAATTCAGGAACCAATCTCCTATTTTTATCAATTCCTCGATGTGGCTATCAAAATTGATCGCTTGAATGGCTCTATATTGGGCGTCTATGCCCCTCCCTTTGCGGTACCAGATCTTTCTCGAATAAAACGAGCTGTAATCTGTCCCTGGTACCAACAGGTCGTAGTTCACTTCGACCTGTGGTCCAGCTACGCAACTTCCATTATCAAGAACCATCCTTGCAGCAGAGGCAACAGCTATTTGAGAATGTCTCATGACGCGCGCGAGACCTTCGCCAAAAATAGAAGTTTCGTCTTTTTCGTAATAGAATATCTTGTATTGATCCAAGGCGTTCTCGAAAAGGAAGCACGCTATTACTTTATTCCCCAACAGCCATGCGTTGCACCCGTATTCAAGGCTGACGTCCGGCACCTGGATTCCGCATGCCTCCATGTCGGAACCATCGACATAACCCCAAAACTCGGCAAGTTCGTATCTTCGCCCGATCTGCCTAATTGATGTTTCGGGTCTGGTTGTAGTTGTAGACCCGGTGGTTGATTGCCCACTTCCCGCTTCCATTTCTATTGTCTGGAGTTCTACTTCAAAAAATTCCGGAGTGTAGTTCCCCTCTGGATTGTCTTTCATATATTTTTCAATAACATCGCTATAGTATCCTTCTTTTTTCGCCAACTTCCGGAGATCATGTTTATTGAGACCGTGTCTTTCAAAAGACCCTTCCATATCCTCGGGTTCTGTAACAGCCATATCAGGGTACCAGTCCCATAACCTGACGAATTGGAGATCAGGCAAGTCCTCGTTGTCGATTTTTTCTTCATAATCTCCACTTGGCAAGGGTTCCCATTTTCGTTTGGTTCTTTTCTTGATCATAGGTCCTTTCATGATCCCGGTACCGTAAAGGAGTCCAGACCGGAGGACCTTTTTTGTCTCTTCTTTATAATCCATCTCGATGAGCTGATCATCGATCTCGGAAGACATCAATTCACAGGTATGTTTGGCAAATGCTTTTATAGCGATCCTAAGTTCATCCAGGGAAGGCGGTTTATTTTCTCCCGTCTCCGGATCTTGCGTAAATAGTCCCTTCGCAATCTCGACAATGGTTTCCTTTGCTATTTTTGGCTCAGGAGTTGGTTCTATTTCCCAGTTTTTGTCTGTTTCAGGAAATAACATATCGTGGAGTCGCGAAAGGACGATATTCAGCTTGCTTCTGGTTATTTTGGGGTAAACCTTGGATGCGTTTTCCTCAATCTTAACATCAGGATCGTAGAGCCCTTTGTATTGCCTCATCGACTCCAGCCATTCCAGCTCTTTGGCGCGCCGATACGCTTTATTTGAGGAAAACTGAGCCGAAAGTCTTTGTCCAAATGAAGTCATCGCTGCAGAAAACCTATTAGGTTCAGACAACGCCATTTTTATGGCATCCATAAATACTCTCTTTCTCCCTCAGATTATTCTCAATTTACCCTCAGTTTAAGTTAATTCCCTTGTCGATCTGCCTTTAATCCTTCTTATATACGGAGTCATTTCTCCGTTTTTATTCTCGAGAACGGCTACTTCAAGTCCATTCCTTTTCAAAAGCAATTTCATCACTTCTTTAACAGCTATCAATTTTTTATTTTCAAACCGATAATACATGACATTAAGAGAAGATTCAATATCATCAAGGATTTCTTTTTTCCGGTGGAAAAGTTGTTCATCGGTCAGATTTATTATTTTATTTTCAATTACATGATTGAAGGTATAAGAACGGTTAATTAATCTTAAAATAGTATCTTCTACTATCTGACCTATCCATTTATTTATCAATCTTTTAATCATCTTACCTCCCTCAGTACCCGGCTAATGATCTTGACCTTGATAATTGCGGACCCCTTCTTGCAAGTTGCGCCAGCAATTCTTTATACTGCTTATCGCTCGTTTCTTTGTTCTGGACATAAAGACAGGCGTATTGAAGAGCGTCGGCGATATGTGAAGAAAAGTTCTTCTCTGGCATTGGTTTATATTCATCATCTACCGCTATGATCTTTTTATAGTGATATCCTCCGTTCAGTGCCTTTCTGAGAAAATGACAAGTCGGAGACATCAGAAAACCAGGCTCCCCTTTATACATTTTGTTCAAGAACGACTCCACCGCTCCGATCCTTGCAACAATGGAATTTGTAGGAGCAGGTTCTATTCCGTTCAAACCTATCTCTGGATCCTCAAAAACTTCATAGCAGGTAGTTTCATCGGTAGGCGATCTTGATGTTCCTGAAGGATCTCCGAACCCGACTACTTCATAACCAAAATATTTTTGCCTTAAAAAAGGAAGAAGCTGATTTTGGCAGAATTGCTTTAAACCCATACCGTCGGATACGAGTTCATCCAGGACCATAAATTGCCCTGTGGGAGTAATCTGGCAGATCGGACAGCACGGCTGAAGACCAAAATCTACACCTACAATTAACGGGAACCCCTTCATCGGCTCCAGCGCGCGGGGGGCGACATGGACAGTATCAACAAATGATTCAAAAACCGGCTTTCCTATGAGCAGATATCCGTACTGTCCATGGATATAGATCCGGATATACATGGGATCTTTGCCTTTTGCCAGATCTTGGTAGTAATTTTTCGCAAGATTTTTGAGATTTTCTGCGTGTGAAGATAGACCGGATGGTTGCTTAAACATGGACCAGTTATCGGGCCTGATTTTCTCCGCCATTTTAAAGATATACGAATCTTCATCAGGAGGGTTTGTATCCATGATCATTCCCGCCCAGGTAGCGCCGCCATCTCTTTTTGAAGGATAACGGTTTATACGGGCATCCATGGCTTCGATGATCGTCTTAGGAATCTCCCTGGCTTCATTAAACCAGGCGCCGGTTAATTCCAAAGAGAGTAGATTTGACACCTGATCGGGTCGATCAAGAGCCCGGAAGAAGATCTCTATATGCACACCGGGGAATTTTGTAATAATGTAATTGTGGTCTGTTACTCTGTATTCTCCGAATAATTTGGGCTGGTACCAATCATGAAACGTTCGGATAGTAGTATCTTTGAGCTGATTGTAAGTGTTTCTAACGACAGCCCAGCGACTCCTCCTGATACCATCGGGGCTTGGTTGTTGCGCCATGGCGCGCTTGATGATTTCCATGACGCAACCACTTGACTTACCCGAGCCAAAGGGTCCCATGATGCAGCGTATTCTCTTATTGCTATTGGCAAATTTAGCGATGGTGGGGACATCCCTATAGTCATACATCACTGCATATGGTTTTAGTTCATCCATCTTTTTTCACAACAATTCTTCCTCTGCCGAGGTTTTTATGAACCTTAAACAGAACTCCCGATAATTGTATTGTATCAGGCTTGAGATGTTTTTCTTTGATCTTTATCCGCAATCTCCCGTTTGGTAATTTGTGGATAGATTGAACTGTGATTGGGTTTGAATTCTTGTGGAATCTCGGGATATTTGTTTCATCAATAAAATCATTCATTTGACAATCTCGTAATCCTCCGCCAACAGGTCTGTTTGAGAAGCAAGCCAGGGAACAAAATCCCCCTGGACTGTTTTCATGAAGATGAACGGAACAGTCATTGTTGGGAAAGGAACAATAGGATCGCATTTTAGAGGTTTTGATATTGCAATCCACATACCCTTGCCATTCCACCCTTCACGCGATACCTTTAGACCTTCCTTTAGAGACTGTAATGCATAACAAAAGTCCATAATCTTCTCCTTTCAATGGCTTGTACCGTGGACCGTTTGGTTTGCCATTTTTATCTGTACCGGATCTGTCACCCGTTCCCATAAAGCGGTCAAGTTCTTCTCTTCAATAGGGATCGGGTAAGAGAAATATCCCGGCGTCAGGTTAATAAACAACGGGACCAACGGGAATGGTTTCAGGGAAAACTCTGCTCCATCCTTGATGATTTCAAAGACCCTGGGTAAATGGAGCCTGGTCCCTTCGAGTTTCCCGAGAACAAAGAACCCGTCAACGATGACCATGGTGAGCATTTTGTTATTTCTGTCCATGGTGACTCCTTTTCGGCGGCCCGGGGATTCCTTTTAATGAATACTCTGGCGGTTCAGTCTCCGTATTGGAAATGTTCGAGGGGATTTCTGGATAATCCGATTTGTGCGCGTTGAATTCCTCCGGGTCCTCAAATGACTCCATGTACTCAACCTTGTCCTTGTTGATATGGACCATCCCTCCCCCGTCTTTGCGGAAATGAGCCCATACCGAGTCCCCCTTCCATGATCCGGTAATCTTTTTATAGTGTCCAGACTCGAACGCGACCAATGTCTCTCTCTTATTTCCCTCTGCCATAAATATCCCTCCTTCATCCGGTAATATAATTTTTTAAAAATTCATCTGTTTTATTTCTTGATAACAATTGATAAAAATCCAACGGGAGATTCACGAGATTTTCTGCGTTGTCTGCAAGACCTGATGGTTGATAAAATATTTCACAATTATCCGAATCTTCTACCAGATTAAGATATGAATCTTTTTCCCTTCCAAAATAACTATCCATGATCATTCCATACCAAGAAGGACCTCCATCACGCTGTGAAGGATATCTTCCTATGAGTGAATCTAAATCAAAGATAGTTTCTTTTTCTACCTGTTCAACATTGTTTATCCATGCGCCAGTTGTCTCTATTGTGGGAAGTAGACCTTTTAAAGAGTAACCTTCGCAGGATCGAAACCATACTTCTATATGGATGTTAGGCATATTTGTAATATAATAAATACTTTTCGAGGCATCCCATTTACCAAATATCTTAGGAGGAAACCAATCGTGGAAGGTACGGATAGTTGTATCGCGCATTTGTCTATAGTCACTATTTACAACTATCCAACGAGTTCTTCTTACCCCGTTTTTATCCGGTGATTGCAAAAAACCTCTTCGTACAATTTCAATAATGCATCCTGACGTTTTCCCAGAACCTATTGGTCCGGAAAGACAGCGTATCCGCTTGTTAGACAATGCAAACCGACAAATAGTTGGTACGCTGGAATAATAATATGGTATTTGTAAGTGTTCTATTCCTTCAGGTAGATCGGGTCTTTCTTCCATAACTTACCTCCCTCATTTTATTAATCTGCCATCTGGCAGACTTCTATCCCTCTTAATTTCACACGATCCGAAAGCCACGTGATCAGCATGTGAGGATGTCGATTCTCAAAAGACAACCTCGCATTATGGTGACATTCTCCGGCAAGGTACTCTATTTTGTCGAGTTTGGAACTCGGGTAAAGAACATCATACTCCATTCCCTCGCAATCGATCTTGAGAAGCTTAACCTTCTCGATCCGGAAAATATCAAAGACTTCATCCAGGGATACAATCTTGGTAATTTGCTGGATGTGGTCCTTGGGATTGAAACCGATAACTGCAGAAGAGCCCCCGGAGAAGTCCCGTGAGATATTCATCGTCAGGTCCATTTTTGATTTCCCAACTCCGATGTTTTCAGGATGGATGGTTAGGATTTCATTTAATTTGATATTATCGAGAAGATGGTTGAACGTTCTGGTAATTGGTTCAAAGGAAAAAACCTTAACTTGAGGAAAGAGTTTCGCCATCATGATCGAAAACATTCCCTCATTTGCACCGATGTCAAGTATTACATCACCGGTATCAAAGGGGATTTCAGGCTCGAAAATCTTATAGCAATCCGAGAAGATTTCTTTGATGGTAGCCTCTGCAGAAGGAGTCTGAAAGAACCTGAATTTCTCTCCGCGGAACTCTAATTCGTAGATAGGTCGGGTCATATGCCTTGCTCCGGATAGCTTTCCAGAACTCTTTTGCAATAAGGTCGTCTCGGCATAACATTTTTGAACCAGGAATCCCGATCTTTTTCAGTCTTCTTCGCCAACCATTCTCTTAATTCTCTTGCTGACCGAGCTTCCTGGACTTTCCACAAAGGGGTTGTATGATCCTGGAGACTGCCGTCTTCGTTCCTTAAGAGAACAACCGGTAGATTGTTCAGCGGTTTTAAACCAAGATACCGGGGAGGTTTTAACGGATTGCCGGCCCCATCCGTCGTGACGAGGTTTTTCTTCTCTCCCTGCCCCTTCGACTCAGAAGTCGTTGTGGGAATCGGCAATTTTGCGGCTTCGTATTCATCGATTCTCTTCAAGAGTCTTTGATTTACCTCTCTTAAATTCAATATCTCCTTCTCCATGGCCGTGACATTCATATCTAAAGGCTTTCTTCCGGTTCGTTCCGCTTCATAGGCATCCACTTTTAAAAGAAGATCCTTGTTGACCTGGAGAAGACCTTTTACCTGACGTTGGAGTTGTTCTAATTCCGACTCATGGAACGGTTCCGGAACATGATTCACAAGAATTGGATTATCCGTAACATTATCCGTAACAGCTTCTGTTACGCTTATATTTTCTGTTACGCTTATTTTATCCGTAACAGGATTATCCGTAACAGCGACTGAATTAGCCGTAACAACCGTAACAGAACGATTAGCCGTAACACGGCATGCCGGCGAACAGTATCTTGCATCTGATCGTCCTTTGAATTCCTTTCCGCATTTCTCATTCTGGCATTTCATAATTCCCCTCCAAATTATCCAACTTATTAAATTGACTCCCCCTTTTTCATTATCTGCTCAGGCGGCGCATTCCCCGATTCCCTTTCCTCCGGGCTATACGTTACATAAGTCGGATCTAAAACCCGCGACAAACTCTCCATATCAACCAAATTGTCTTTCACTTCGACCCGGTCCTGATCCAACCCCTTCAGTATAACAAATACCGCCCTCCCGTCACCAGAACCCGTACCTTCCTTCCTGATCTCCGCCTGCTTCAAAGAAGACTCTATCTTCATCAATTCCTTAATCATAAAGAGGAATTGCTTATCATCCGCCTTACACAAATCCCTCAACTTCGTCTTCCCTTTTAAGCTCCTGTAAACCCATCTCATATCCTGCAACATCTCATAGGCGCTCTTGACATCATCTTCGGGGATCTCAGTATCAGACTCCTTATCCTGGCGTAACTCCTTCATCTCCTTCTCTAAATGCCTGATCTCTATCTCCTTCGCACGTACAGTAGCATCAGCAACAGCCTGCTGTATCTTTATCTGCCGTAATTCATCACTACTGGGTTTTGAACCCTTCTTTACCATGTTTGGATTGTCTATCACTAAGGAATCTTTAGTCTTTGGACCTGGCTTCAATACCAACCCCTGTAGATATGTTGAGCAGTTTTAACGTCATGCTCAGGACAGGAGATACAATGGGAGAATAAAGAAAACATAATTCTAAAATCTATGCAAGTATTTTTTTATTTTTCTGGAAATTTTTGGGAAAGTGTTTTTATGTGGGCAGAAAACATCTGGTAAAACTACCTGTATTTACTGGGAAAATTCCTATAAGACCGAAATGAAAATCTATAACGGCTATTAGAGGGGAAGTACCCATAGAAGGGACCCATACCCCCATTCGCACCGAATTCCAGGTCACTGGGGGGCTCAGACAAAAGAATGCTTTTCCAGGCGTGCGATTAACGCACAGTACCGGGCTGAACGTGCGGATTGCGCACAGTAGCCACAAGTTTACATAATGAACCTTATCCGTCATATATCGCGCACGTAACCCCTTAATATTACTGGCATGTGTGGTTATCAACAGGGTTATCAACAATAACAGGCAGTTATCAACAGTGTGGTATAATGTACCAGGCTGAACGGTAGCACGATGCGCGCAATCGTGGTCCGCTCTCACGCCACGCGCGGCCCTGCCGTTACAGGCTAACCAACGAGCGCAGATATGTGCCGCCCCACTCCCCCTTGCAAAATGCAATGCCACCCAAACCAAGTATGCATGATTATTGGATTGCCAAAACCATGATAATCATGCTTTGCCGGACTTTGCCGTTTTTGCAGTTCCGCCCCTGCTGGGCGCCGGGTGGTATCTACAGTCTCTCTACCAGTACACTCTAATTAATACTACCCATCGTGAGCGCGCTTTGCTCGTGCAATCGTGGCACGATTATTATGATCGTGTTACTTATCCCTCTCGGCGCACACCAAATGCAGCACAGTACTGCATTAGCTCAGATTGTAAAGTGGTGTAACAAGTGTCGAATATTTTTACAATCCTCGCAAATCCAGTACGGTATTGGACTACAGAGGTTTTGCGCTTTGATTTTACCACTCGACTGTCGGCATTCTTTACGGTTTTACTTCGTGCGATTACCGCACTACTCAATGATATTGAGCAGTTATGCATTTGGCACGGCGATTGCATTATAAACAGTAAAGGAATGGAGGGAGGAAGACCATGAACTATACCGCCAATCAAATGATCCCCGCCGTTGGACAAAATGTCAACGTGCAGGTCGAATCTTGGACAATCCCCATGCGCGTAATGGACGTGACGGCCGCTTGGGGCAAAATACGCCTTGAAGTCTCCCCGCTTGCAGGAGCGGGCAGGCAATGGATAGAACTATCACGGATCGCTGTAGTGATCCCCAGCAAGTGCCGGGACATCGCCGCCTTATGAAGGTATCCTCCAAAGGGCTGGGGCGCGCATAGCCAAAAAGGAACGCGCAAGGGGAGACTCACATGTATAGGGTTTGGGGACTTGCAAAAGGATGCATAATAGATGGCAACGAGCCACTGAGGGCTGGGCAAAGCCGGCGGAGGGGAGGGGTTGGGGCTCGCATAAAAAATAAGGAGGAAACAGATTGTGAAAACATGCGACCATTGCGGGAAAACGCGTGCAACAGAGGCCGTGCAGATCGTAAATTATGAGGGTAACCCAGAAGGTCACGAGCTCCCCGAGAATCTCTGTGTTGATTGCAGAGAATTGACGATCATTTGTAGCGGTTGTGACCGGGAATCCTTTGACCCTGATTTTGTTGGGGAATTTGATTGCTTGGCTTGTCAAGGGGATGAAGATTGACCGAGAGGACACTTACAAACACAACATGCGGGCGGCCAGGTAGAGCTGAATTATGGAAAGGACAGTGAATTTAACTGGAATAACGGCAAAATATATTACGGAGGAATAAACCATGAGAACCAAAAAACACTATGAGGATATGTTGAGAAAAAATCCTAATGCGAGCATTGGTTTCACTCTGGCGGCTGATATGGTTTTTACTGCCCACCACGAGATTATTCATCGGATGGAGGACCGCGGGGGAGCTGAATGGCGAGGTATCGCCCGATGAAATGGGATTAAATTAGCGCCCGGACAAGACATCAAAAACTATATCGAGAAACCTTTGGGATGCCGAATAGATGACGACGAGCGGAGATTGTGGATACTGAATGATGAGGGACTGTATAATTGGGCTAAATCGGATAACGTCAACGTTTAATTCACCAGGAGGCAACAAATGCTTACGAAAGAAACAGTCCAAGAAGTAAGAGACTTTATTAGTTTGGGACTCAAAATGGAACGAGAAAAGATTAATAAAGTGAAAGCACTCTTACCGCAGCTATCGGGATATGCGGTTAAAAAATTAAAATATCTTGAGGAGATACTTGGCATTGCCGAAAAGATTTTCAACGAGGATTTTGGCGACGACTTAGTTACTCAAGAGTACATGCACGATATTATTTTCTGCCTTTCCCGCACTTTTTCACCCGATAGAGCACGCGAAGTAGGACAATTATTCTACAACGATAAGATAGCGAAAGAGATATTTAAGATCATCGCAAAGGGAGGCGAAAGAGAAATAAAGCATTAGCGTCGGAGGTGGAAATTTATGTTAGTTATGTTTATTTGCGTGCTTTTGTTTCTGTTAATCATTTTGCGGGAAATTACAAAGTAAAGGGATGAGGGGAACCATGCCAATTTATGACGTAGTATGGAGAATACAGATAGACGCAGAAACACCGCGCGAGGCAGCGGAACAAGCCCTGCGCATCCATCGTGATCCGAACTCAATAGCTACAGTGTTTGAAATCCGCCGGGAAAACATAAGCTGCGTACTGGACAATGGAGAATTTGAAGAAATAGATTTGTGTAAGGTCGGAGGGACGCCTTGAACCACCCGCCCCTTACCAAAGAAGATTGGACAGAAATTTACTATGCTTTAGTTGACAAACAGGCAAAAATAGACGCCAGGACATATGATGGACGGAGAAAACATGAAAGGGGAAGTATTATGAAGGTGATAAGAATCGAAATCGTGCAAACGGCGAGCGTGCAAATTGACAGAAGCACATTTGACAAGATAGTGGATGAACCCAATTATGATTCATATGGAGAGAAGAACGCCACAGTATCAAGGGAATATCTCACAGATCAAATAAGAAATGAGCCCGAAGAATACCTCTCACAGGATGTGCGCGATTTTCTCGAAAATGTATTGAAAGCACTCCCCGAAGATTTTGAAGGTGATATCAAATTTTGGTATTGGTATTAAAAAGGTGACTATATGAAACGACAAATTGTGTGCTCAGTATGCGGAACCAGACAGGTTACGGAATACCGAAGAGAATGGTTTAAGCGAGTCCCCGGCAACGCCAAACGCGACATGATATGCGACTTATGCTCATGCGCTATCCACACCGGAGATGCCTGTCATGCCGAGTCAATGGGGGTTTATGGCAGTGGCCATCCTTATTACGAATGGGAAGGAGAATATATCCATGATTCACAAAGATAGAGAATACATAGTAAAAAGGATTGAAATGAAAGAGGAACTTGCCGATAAACTGGTTAACTATACCTGGTGTGGCTGCAACGGTTGGTTGTACGGTGATATGGCTTTTTTAAATGACAGCTTTTCACCGGATGGCGCTCAGGAGTATGCTGTTTTTCGCAACGGGAACCAAATTGAATCTATTACTTTTAGTTGGTGTACTCTTGACGAGGCAATTTCGTTTATAACAGAACTGGAAAATGGTGCCGGTATTGACATGGGGTACACCATGCCGTTGATTGTGCCGAGCGAAGGACATCGTTGCAATTTATGTGCGGGGGGCTGAATGGCAAACAAACGCAAATACCCGAAAAAGAACCGGCGTTTTAATGTCTCACTTGATCCTCGTATTTGGAAAGCCGCGAAGAAGCAAGCCTTTAAAGAAGAAATTAGCCTGGCTTACTATGTAGTTGAATCAATCATCGCCTATACCAAATGGTTGCGGATCGCGGATCGACGGGCAACGGTAGTAGGGGAAATAGACGTAGCTACGGAGGAACTAAAAGAAATCCAGCTCCTCCAGATCAAGCTCAAGAAAGAAGAGAAGCTAAAAAAGCGGATAGCAAAAATGCGAGCTACATTGAGCAGAAAAAAGCGCCGCTTCCCTGGTATGTTGAGGCGATAACAAACAAAGCACCGCCGAGTCAATCACTTAAAAATTGAATTGTAGGCTATTTTCGGTGGTTGGCAATAGGGGGTGGGGGTAAGGGCATCATAATGCCCGATCTCTTGAATTTGACCCATCAGGGCGCATAATTCAATACTTCTCGATTACACTTGAAGTTGCTTTTTCATCAGATCTAACTCAGGCAATGAATACTTGCAGGTCCTCTTTTTTATATAATCCAACAAATTCAATGTCTTTACTCCTACCACCCGCTCAATAAGCGCAATATATTCTTTTTTATCCTCAATCGTCGTTGATGGCACCCAGTAAAAATGATCATGATAGCACAATCCTATCCCGTTCCTGACATCCCATCTGAGCGATCGGTGGCGCCGACTGAAGATGTGATGTGCATGCACCGCGAGAGCCCCGCAACGGACACACTTCCCGCCATTCTTTTCTTTTACACGCTTCGCCCATAAAGCATCCATTTCTTTTTCGAGGTTCTTTCGTCCCGAGGTAAGTATTCGATTGATTTTCTTGGCAGTTTGACTTTGAATTAAGTTTCGACAACCAGGACAATCAACCAACGTTCTATTGAGTGTAGTGGTTTCTGCTGTATATCCGCAACATAAAGCAGTTGATAATCTCTTTTTCCCTTTTCGGAAATGAATCATACATTCCTCCAACATGGAACAAAATCCACACGATTACCATTCTTAACTTCCTTGCCATTGCATGAACCATCTTGATATGTTTTTACACACACCGAACAAGGATCTGCATTTTTCGGATCAGCAACTATCGTATGCCAAATTATTTTCTCCCCAGTTGAATAGGCAAATAAATAACCATGCCTCCGGCATTCTTCAGCGGCTTCTTTCCATTTCTCTAATAAATTATCAGGTATTTTCTTCCGATATTCATCCCATCCTACACCTGATTTGCGATAATTCGCTAAATGCTTAATTATTAAACTCAATTCCGTGCCAAAACTCCAGAATAAAATATCATCAGGTTTTTTTGTCGCTACTATCATGGGGATCTTTGGCTTTCTGCCGTGCATAATATTCTCTGTTAAGTTTTTCTGTTTCTGCATCGATTTCTCTTTCTCTTTGGGAACGAGTATCTCCCCCATTTGGGTTAAACCTTGATCTTCCATTTCTCTCTCCGTCATATTTTCCCTCAATAATTTTAACCATATTTGATTGATTGATTACCCATTCCAGGTCAGCCTTGAAATCAGTAATATTCCCTGTCAAGAATGGGCTTGCTTTGATTCTTCCAAAATATAATTCCCACCATTCGATACATTGACGTTGTTTATCCTCGTTCCATCTTGAACGTAAATGAGATTGTCTTTTTGGAGTCCATACTTTTATCTTTGCAAGCTCGGGGAGTGTTTTGTGGTACAAATCTATAATTTCTTGATGCGGACACGGCGACGATTTATCGTCGTCAGTGATTGTCAAATCACTATGTCCTTTCTCTACTCTACTCTCCTCTACTCTACTTTGCGGTTTTCTACCAGTAGTATCCCTTATGACAGGGATTTCTACATGTAGGAATGTAGGCTTAGAGGGTATTTCTACACGCCTATTTGCATATACTGGCTTTAATCCCCATACAAAATTATCTGACCAAATAACCTTAATTTTCCAAAGGTCTTTATCAATAGCACCTGTTTTTGCTAACAAAGCGATAATCTCCCCAACGGTATTTTCTGGTAACTTTGTTCTTGCCTGGAGATATTCTTGCTTTAATGGATTGCGCAGATCGAGATAATGCCCTTCTTCTTTCCCTAATATTTCAAGCAATTTAAACCAAAAAGCATATCCATCATTGCCGTATTTTTGTTCAATAATGAACATTGTAGTTTTGTGATCACAATAATGTGGGAAATATTCAACTACCTGTTTGCGCTGACGTGTCATTAATTGGCAACTTGCCGCCCAAAACAAACCCCCATGGTGAACCTGTAGTGGGGAACTACAGCATGAGGGCTTGTATGGGCTTTAAATTTTTATTTGATATGATTGGCAACGGGCTCACTCCGCAAAAAAACTCTATCGGCGCTTTTTGAAATACCAAATAAAAGAGAGAGAAGCAAATTTATTTTTTGAAGAGGTTCTTTAATATGTCAACCATATAACATAATACAATATTTTTGTGGGTTAATCGCTTCGGATGACGAGGTTTGCAAGAAGAATTTAATTCTTTGTACGGCTTGAATTTAACACCATACTTTTTTGCCATATTTCTAAGGGTCTTGCGGCTAATACTTAAAGCCTCACTTGATGCTTTTATCCCATAGCCCATATCTGAGAATCCTTTTAATATGACCGAAGGCTTCTCATGATATTCCCGGCGCAATTTTAATTCTACGCCCAAACCGGACAGCCTTTCCTTGTTGTGCAGATGGTTTCGCAATGACTTTTTAGATAGGTCGTACTGGGGTTATTCGGACAAGCCAAAGGTGCAAATTCCTGTACGACATCATCCTCGGCATTAGAATTATCATTCTGGATTCCAAACCGTTTCATTATATCCTGAGCCTTTGTTCCAGAAGCGAGCCCTTCGTGCTCATTAAGTACTTGCACAGCGGTAGCCAACTGTTCATTGGCTTGCTTGGGTAGGGTTTTACTATGGTATTTTATTACGGTTTTCCTTATTTGTTCTTCCGGCCAGGTCCTCCATGGCATCTTTGCATTATCCTTACCCTCAGATGTCTGATAGATCTTCCACAGCTTGTATTTCGGGAGGATAACAAAATTAACCGATCCGTCAAGAAGAGTAGCTGTGGAGAAAGCGCACACCACATGATCCCATATTTTCACCGGGTCCTTGGCAATTGCGTCCATATCAACCGGTGGATTGAGACACATTTTATACCGAAGGAACGGTTGTGATCCCATAGCATAATCGAAATCGTCCCACGTATAAACTACCTGGGCACTCATATCTTTTACGGATCCGTGCGAACAGGCTATTCCAATCAACCCGCGGTAAGAGAAATCGAGACAGCATTTCCCTTTCCGGGGGATCAAAAACGCTTCCTGCAGCGCCGGGTTTAATGTGGCGCCGGTCAGAGCTACATTGATAATTGCATTTTTAATCGATTGCTCGTCGCATTTCTGGAGTGTATCATTGTTCCTAAATGCCTGGATAGCGAACAGGATTTCTTTATTATAGCCTCCAATATCTCCTACTTCCAGCCATTTAGTCTTTACTTTGTCATCATATACTGCGATTTCATATGGTTGTGCTTTCTCCGCCATGGTTCCCTCCTTCTTCCGTATATCATACGGATTTACATGATATCCAGGTCGTGTTAACTCCTTGTTATCTTACCCAGTTCGGACAGCTTAGTTCCTGAATATCCGACGTTAGAAAATGTGGCCAATAACCGCCTTCTCTGCATGCTTTTTCTATGTGGAGAAGGCGCCGGTATTGCATACGCCCCACACCTACAAAATCGTCATCCAATACATATACTTCTGTTCTAAATGGTGGCTTTTTCTCAACCGCAATGAATATGAATGAGTCTGCTTTCTTTCCGGATGCGATATTATACCCATCGAGATAAAACGCCGCCTCGGTATGGTATCCGAAATTAACCACAGCATTGGTGAATGATTGCTTACCAGCGTTTCGGGTGCTCTTTAGGCAGAGTATAACGCCGTTATCCCCGTCAGGGATCCTGTCCGGTCGGCACTTGCAGGGCAATCCTGTTCCCTCGTCGGTCCAAAAAATGCTTTGTTCAGATATCCCCTGGGTTAGCAGTACGCACGCAGTTGGGTGTTTTACGACCGCGTTCATCATCTCCAAGATATAATTATACTGATTAATTGTCAGGAGATCTTTCCCTTTATTAAAAAACCGGAAGACTTCCAGCTCTTTTTTCCCATCAGTAATTCTTAGGTTTATGTCGGGAATTATGGCGAATAAGGAATCAAACGTTTCTTTGGTATCCAGCATCAGGCAATGAAACGCCCGTCCTACCAACTTTTCTTCGCTGTCTACATCGGGGATCCGTGCCGCAGCCGGGACGGTTGAGAGCCTGCTCAAGTATGAATTGGATACCACGTCTGTCATGGCGTGATATTCTTTATTCGGGAGATCGGGGATTATACCTTCCATCAATCCTCCTTCAGTCTCATATCGAGTTCCTGCAGGACTGTATGGATTGCCAACTTGGTATCTTTGAATAATTCTATCATGCTGCCAGCCTTCAATGTTGGATCCGGTACGGAAAGAATTGCCTCCTCCCAAAGTCTTATTTTTTCTTCGTCGGGGGCTCGTTCAGCCTTTTTCCGGGCTTTCTCTTCGGCAGCTTTCTTCTTCCGATCTTCAGCCGCCTTTTTCTCATCCGCAATCCTTAATGCTATTGCAACCGCCTCTTTTTTGCCATCTTCTAATCTTTGCGCTTCCGCCGCATCATTGATCGCCTTCTGCTTTGCCCTATCGATTGCGTCTTTTTCTGCCTGAAGAGCCGCTTCCTTCTCCGCTTGCTCCTGGGCTTTCTTTTTATACTCAGCTTCTACCGCAGCCAAGCGACGCTTTTCTTGTTCCTGTTCCTCTTTGGCTTTTGCTAATGCTTCTTTCTCTTCAGCAATCCTGGCAGCTTCGATCTTAGCCAGTGCCGCCGCTTCATGCGCCTTTGCTTCTTTTACTTTCTGGTCTTTAATAATAAACCCTTCTGTCTTGCTGCAAAAATCATTGAACTGTTCATCGGTGGCATGTTTCATGATTTCATAGGGGACAGAAATGTCTTCGTTAGTGAGATCGGAAGTGAAAAGCTCATTGATGAAATAGTTTTTACCATCCCATTTCATACCATAATTATTGACAAGTATCCGCGCGCGCGCCTGAGTCCGATCTTCCAACTCTTTAGTCGCCCTTGCCTTGATCTCCGCGATGGCGTCATCGATCTTTTTTTCCTCGGCATTAAGGTGGTCTTCGCCTACTTTCATGAGGGTAACAAGCCTTGTTTCCTCTTTGATGATGTCTTTCTGGTATCTCACCGCGTCCTCGCGCAATTCCTTGCCATGATTCTGGACCATAACCCGCGTTTTTTTCATTAACATCCGGTGTGTGTGAACAGCCTCATAACCCGGCTTGTCATCCACGTCCTTGATCGTCAGTGAAAGCGCCTTTTTGTTCAGATCTTCGATAACAAGGTCCTGAACGCCGATTACATCAAATGTCTTGCCTTGGATTACAACCGGAAAACTCTTTGCCTGTTCCATATTTCCTCCCTCATTCGTTAAATTAAGTCGTGGATATCCACGCCATAGGCTTCTGCAATTTTACGCAAATCCTTAATATGCCAATCATCGGATTTGAATCGATTGTAAATAGTCATTGGAGTAACATCAAGAATCTGCGCAAGGTTTTCCAATGGAATATCTTTCGACGCCAAAAGTGCTTTAATTTTACCTGAAGTATCTGCATCTTTTAATAAATCTGACATAATACCCCCTTTCTTATTTATACTATACCGCGATAAAGTATATGTCAAGAAAATATTTTTATCGAATGCCATTAAATCTCTTGACAAACCATTTTCCCTTTGGTACATTGATTTACACACCAAAAGGATGAAATCATGCCAGACAAAATTTATACCACAAATGACGAAAGAAATTTCATTCTGCAGTTGGGAACTGGCGAGCTGCGCGAAAAAGAATGCTATATTGGACTGAAACGTATGGATTTCCTGTTGGGATATAAGAGATCTCTAAAACGCCGGCAAAACTGGGACGGCTTGGATAAAGAAAAAATATGCAAATTTCTGGAAGGTGAGATTGGAAGATGTGGAAATGGATTAATTTTATGATGTTGATTGTTGCCCTTGCTATCTTTTCGCATTTCGTATTCAAATGCATGATGGAATGGGAAGAGCCGGATTCGGAGACTCCAAAGGTTCTCCGATCTTATGCCAAAGAGATGATCAAAAAGCACGGTAAATCCGCCGAGGTCATTCTCATAAATTGGGATGACAAAAGATGGTTCGTAAATCAGCGTGGAGAGCTATGTAAAGCAAAATAAAGGAGATAACTCATATGAAACATTTTGAATTTAACGGTGAAACTAAATTAGTTTTTGACATAACTTTCCATCGTATACGAGCAACTACTTCATTTGGCACAATCATTAAGGGCAAAATCGGAGGTTGGATAGAAAAAACAGAAAATTTATCCGGCGATGCATGGGTATACGGCGATGCAAGGGTATACGGCGATGCAAGGGTATACGGCAATGCAAGGGTATACGGCGATGCATGGGTATACGGCAATGCAAGGGTATACGGCAATGCAAGGGTATCCGGCAATGCAAGGGTATCCGGCAATGCAAGGGTATCCGGCGATGCAAGGGTATACGGCGATGCATGGGTATCCGGCGATGCATGGGTATACGGCGATGCATGGGTATCCGGCGATGCATGGGTATACGGCGATGCAAGGGTATACGGCGATGCATGGGTATACGGCGATGCAAGGGTATACGGCGATGCATGGGTATAC